>Ga0268283_1000251_pt1 | contig 44570 bp, 43 predicted proteins | sample saktaG_13_FD_190140 | JGI IMG/M metagenome (GOLD analysis project Ga0268283, IMG submission 190140) | Saline water microbial communities from Sakinaw Lake, British Columbia, Canada - sak_2013_06_06_36m | ecosystem: Environmental > Aquatic > Non-marine Saline and Alkaline > Saline ...
TGATGTTTGGTTACATTGGCGATAAATACGGACGCAAAAACGCGCTGTCGTTGTCGATTTTAATGATGGCAATTCCGACCGCGTGCATTGGTTTATTGCCCACTTATTCGATGATTGGCATTTACGCGCCCATTTTATTAACGCTGATTCGCTTGGTTCAAGGCGTGGCGATTGGCGGAGAATTCGGTGGTTCGATTGTGTATTTAGTCGAACACGCCAAACCCGCCAATAAAAATCGGGTCGGTAGTTTGTCGATGTTAAGCATGTTGATGGGTTTATTTTTCGGCACGATGATTTCAGCACTTTTGGCAAAAATCATGTCGCCCGAAGATTTTGATATGTACGGCTGGCGAATTCCGTTCATTTTGGGATTTTTCATTGGTTTGGTCGGTTTGTATATTCGGACAAAATTGCACGAAAGTCCCGTATTTATTGAAGCGCAAGAAGCGGGTCACGTTTCTGAATCCCCAATTAGTGAAACGTTTAAAAACAATTATAAAGAAGTATTGTTGGGCGTTGGTTTGTATTTAGCGGTGACGATTCCGTTTTATTTACAAACCGTTTTCATGCCCAGTTTTATGGTGAAATTCATGCACTTTAGCAGTGCCGACGCGCTGATAATTTATTTAATCGTGTTGGGCGTGATGATGATTTGCACGCCGATTTCTGCGATTTTGTGCGACACGACCAATCGTGAACGCTTGATGAAAATTATCGCGGTGTGTTATTTGTTATTTGCGATTCCCTACGTTTATTTGTTGGATTACAAAACGTTTACGTTTGCGCTGATTTCTCAAGCCGTTTTTGCCAGTATTATCGCATTTTATATTGCGCCGATTCCGACGTTAGTCACCGAACTTTTCCCCGCTCGCACTCGTTACACGGGAATGTCGTTGGCGTGTAATTTAGCAGCCGCGATTTTTGGTGGCACGTCGCCGATGTTAATTACTGCGCTGATTACCAAAACTGAATCGAATTATCCGATGGCAATTTATATTATGCTTGCCGCTGCAATGTCGCTATTTTGCGTGTTTGAAGTCAAACGTCGCCGCGACACGAAACGCCTTTATTTGATTTAATTTTTGATTTTACGCAATGGCTTCGTAGGGGCGTACTGCGTACGCCCGCAATGCACAAAGCTATCATTAAAATTCGTTTTTATGCGGGTTCACGCAGTGAACCCCTACAATAAATTCCCACTTTCTAATCTAAAACCATGAATCATTTTATTTACCGTGACAACCAACTTTTTGCTGAAAATGTAGCCGTTCAAACGATTATTGAAAAACACGGCAGCCCTTGTTATATCTATTCGCGTGCCACATTGGAACGTCATTGGCACGCTTTCAATAACGCTTTCGGCACGCAAGCGCATTTAATTTGTTACGCCGTCAAAGCCAATTCAAATTTGGGCGTGTTAAACGTGTTGGCGCGATTGGGTTCGGGCTTCGATATTGTTTCCATCGGCGAATTACAACGGGTTTTACAAGCGGGTGGCGACGCGAAAAAAATTGTATTTTCCGGCGTGGGCAAACGTGAAGACGAAATCCGTGCGGCATTAACGTTGGGAATTCGCTGTTTTAATGTCGAAGTGCCGGACGAATTGGAACGCATTAACAAAATCGCGGGTGAATTGAACGTGATTGCGCTGGTGTCGTTTCGCGTCAATCCCGATGTAGATGCCAAAACGCATCCGTATATTTCCACGGGTTTGAAAGAAAATAAATTCGGCATTGCGATTGAAGACGCTTTAACGGCGTATCAACACGCCGCGTCGATGCCGAATATCAACGTGGTCGGCATCGATTGTCACATTGGTTCGCAATTGACCGAAACGCGCCCATTTTTGGATGCGCTGGACAAAGTTTTGCAGCTGATTGACAAGTTAAAAGCGGCGGGAATTACGCTGAAACATTTGGATTTAGGCGGCGGTTTAGGTATTCAATATCGTGATGAACAACCGCCCGAACCCGCAGAATATATTGCGGCGATATTGGCGCGTTTGGGCGAAACGGATTTAGAAATTTTACTCGAACCCGGTCGCGCGATTGTCGGCAATGCGGGGATTTTAGTGACGCGCGTGGAATATCTGAAACCGACCGAACACAAAAATTTTGCCATTGTTGATGCGGCGATGAATGATTTGATTCGCCCCGCGTTGTACGGCGCGTGGCAAGATATTATTCCGGTGCAACTCGGTAGTTCTGCGCCTCAAATGACGTGGGATATTGTTGGCCCCGTTTGTGAAACCGGTGATTTTCTGGGTAAACAACGGGAATTACAATTAGCAGAAAGTGATTTATTAGCCGTTCGTTCGTCGGGAGCTTACGGTTTTACCATGAGTTCAAATTATAATTCGCGTCCGCGTGTCGCCGAAATCATGGTCGATGGCGACCAAATTCACGTTGTCCGTGAACGCGAAACGCTGGCGCAATTGTGGCAAGGCGAATCCTTGTTGCCGTAGTTTTAAACCATGTTAGCCACCGATTCAGCGGCGTTTTCGCCATTTTTATTTTCATTTAGCGCGATGGGCTGTCCGTGCGAATTGCAGTTTTACGCGAAAAATAACGCTTTCGCCCAACACGTCGCACAACGAGTAATCGCGGATATTAACCGTTTGGAGCAGCGTTATTCACGTTATCGTGCCGACAGTTTTTTGTCGAAAATCAATCAGGTTGCGGCATCAGGCGGTTCGATTTCGGTTGATGGCGAAACGGCGGGATTGTTGAATTACGCGCAAACGTGTTACGAACTCAGCGACGGTTTGTTTGATATTACGTCAGGCATTTTGCGGCGGGCGTGGCGATTTGAAACGAACGTTTTGCCCGACGATAAATCGATTCAAGCGTTATTGCAAAAAGTCGGTTGGCAACACATTCGTTGGGAAAATCCGACGTTGACCTTTTTACAAGCCGAAATGGAAATTGATTTTGGTGGCATTGTGAAAGAATATGCGGCGGATCGGGCGGCGACGTTGTGTTTAAATTCGGGAATTTTGCACGGCATGGTGAATTTGGGCGGCGATATAAAAATCATTGGCGCACATCCTGACGGCAGCGCGTGGCGCGTTGGCATTCAACATCCGCGCGACAAAACCAAAGTCTGGAAAACCGTTGTTTTGAAAACAGGCGCATTAGCCAGCAGCGGCGATTACGAGCGGTGCATGGTGATTGACGGCGTGCGTTACGGGCATATTTTAAACCCTAAAACGGGTTATCCCGTGCGACATTTAGCCGCCGTCAGCGTGGTCGCCGATTTTTGTGTCGTCGCGGGAAGTGCCGCCACCGTTGCGATGTTGAAAGAAACGAAAGGCGAGAAATGGTTAAAATCGTTGGGCTTACAAAACTACACGTTTAAAAACTAATTTAAAATGACTTCGCCGCCACGATTTCGCGCACTCACCACGCTAAATTGCAACGGTGTTTCAGCAAAAACCGTTCGCGCTTGTTGTGCCAAATGTTCCGCAATGTCATGACCTTCAATCAAACAAAATCCAATGGGACCCCAAGAAGTTTGACCAATCGCGACTGCGCCACGTTGCGCTAACCAGTGCATCGCGCGGGCTACGTCAGGGCTGGTAAATACGCCACCTTGCGCGGGTGAAAAATGTTCGCCCACCGTGCGTTGTAATTCCGTAATCACTTCACCAAAACGCACCAAATCATTTTCTGCCATCGCGGGTAACGCCTGCATTAACAACAAATAACTCAAGCGTTCGGCTTCGCGGCGGGGGAATGGCGGCAATGTTTTGAAGGCTTGAATTTCTTGTTGACCGTGCAAACCTTGTCCGCGTTTATCAAAAACTAAAATAAATCGCCAATTTTTAGGTACGTCAAAATGCGCCAACATCGGCGGCGTAATGGTATTTTCACCGCGTCCGCCATCCACGACAAAACCGCCTTGTTCAAAAATACCGATGCCAATGCCCGAGCGCAAACCGCGATCCATCACGGCGGCAATGTCGCGCACGCTTAAATTCAAATCGTAAAACGCATTCAATCCTGCGCCAATCGCCAACGCCATTTGTGTTCCTGAACCCAAGCCGACGTGTTCAGGAATGGTAGAAATTATGTCGATTTCCAGCGCGTCCGACACATCAAATGCCTGACAAAATGCACTTAAACAGTGAGCGGCACGGATTGATTGTGGGTGTGGTTGTTTGTGATTTTGGGTAATCGTAATGTGTGTAACGGGTTCATTTAAAGCCACACCAATGCTGCCAAAATGCCGTTGTAACGCGCCACTCAAATCTAAAAAACCCATGTGCAGCCGTGCGGGGGCAATAACAGAAACAGAAGAAAAGGAAGTCATGCGTAAATCAGTAAAAAGAAAGAATGACGCAACGATAGCAGATTTTGGAATTATTGAAAGTCTGTTAGAAAAACTTCGTTGAACTAAGTATTCAGTCAAAAACAACGTCTCAATTTCTGGACAATTGTGGAGGGTTGATATTCAGAAAATTACCCCATTAAACGCTGCTTTCTTCATTACTTTCCACTCTCGCGTAAAAAAGACCTTGGAATCTATCTGGCGAAGGCTTGATTAAAAAGCCAAACGGGTTTTACGAACTACAAGACAGCATCGAACACCCCGCCCGTTGTCGCGCCCAATCTGGACGTTTAGCGGCATAGTTTTGTTTGCCGGTCTGTTCACAGTAAGGCTGACGCAACACGTCTAACAATCGATGAATCTCAGTGAAATCGCCTTGTTCAGCATCGTCGATGGCTAATTGTGCCAAATAATTTCGCAACACATAATTCGGATTTACGGCATTCATGCGGCGCGTTCTGTCCGTTTCATGGATGCTATTTTGATGCAATCGCTGCGCGTAACGTTTCAACCAGTTCAATCGCTGATGTTGATAAGCGTCGTCCAATTGTTCTGGCAGATAATAAGCCGCGTTCAACGGTTGCAACCAATGTTCAATTTCGACCGTTTCGACATTTACCGACATATCAACATTCGCGAGTTGCCGATAAAAAATCGTCATATCGGTTTCGACCGATTCCAATAACGTTTCTAAATCAGACAATAACGCTTCGTCGGTCGCCATTTGAATATCGGGTAATCCTAATTTTTCGGCTTTCATAACGTGCAAATCGTGTTGAAGCGTTTGGGAATAATGATGTTGCAGCGTTTCTTGTAAAAGCTGCGTGTCGGGAATCAGCGGATGAATCGCGTTCGCCAATTGTGCCAAATTCCAAAACGCCACGGCGGGTTGATTTCCAAAACGATAACGTCGATCCTCCGCATCGGTGGTGTTCGGAGTCCAATTTGAATCAAAATTTTCCAGCCAACCGTAAGGGCCATAATCAATCGTCAAGCCCATAATCGACATATTGTCCGTGTTCATTACGCCATGCACAAAGCCGACACGTTGCCAATGTACGACCATTTCTGCGGTGAGTTTACAAATTTCGCCAAACCATTGTAGATAAACGGTGGAAGACGGTTCGCCCAAGTGCGGAAAATGTGTACGAATCGTGAAATCGACTAATTTTTTCAACAACGGAATATCATTGCGAGCGGTTAAAATTTGAAAATGCCCAAAGCGCGTAAACGTCGGCGCAACGCGACAAACCACCGCACCTTGTTCGTGTTGTGGATTGCCGTCGTAAAACATATCGCGCAACACGTTGTCACCCGTCAACGCCAAACTCAACGCGCGAGTCGTCGGCACGCCCAAATGGTGCATGGCTTCGCTGCATAAAAATTCTCGCACCGAAGAACGTAACACCGCCAACCCGTCGGAACGGCGCGAATAAGGCGTTTTGCCCGACCCTTTCAATTGCAACGCCCAACGTTGTTGACGTTGATTGATGACTTCGCCCAAATTGATGGCGCGACCATCGCCCAATTGTCCCGCCCATTGACCAAATTGATGTCCGCCGTAACACGTCGCGTACGATTCCATGCCAGCTGCCAAACGATTGCCCGAAAATACTTGCGTAAAATCTTCGGAATGACAAACCGCTTCACTCAAATCCAACAAATGCGCGACTTCTGGCGCAAAAATCACGCGGCGAGCTTGGCGAGTTTCAGTCGGTAAAACAGCGGAATAACACGCGCCAAGCACCTGACGACACGCATTGTGTGTTTCAGAATCGGCGGGCAATTCTCGAATAAAACTATTATCAAATTTGAGTGCGTCGAGCGCGTGAATTTTAGTGGTCATGATTTCTATTTGTGCGTGAGTGAATTTAATAGTTTAGCGCATTGTTTAATTTGAATGTTCAAACGAATTTTTAACCATTTCAATGCGGATAATGCGGCGGATTGGGTGCGGTAACGATATACTGATTCACTTTATTTTTCATTTTTAAGAGCCAAATTCATGCAAGAACCTGTTAAATTTTCCAGCGCAGCCATTTCCGCCCAATTATTACAAGGTCTGGAGGCGTTGAGTTACACCGAAATGACCCCGATTCAAGCGCAAAGCATTCCGTTTATTTTGGCAGGTGACGATATTATTGCCAAAGCGAAAACGGGCAGCGGTAAAACGGTCGCCTTCGGTTTGGGTTTATTGTCGCAAATCGATGTCAACCTTTACGAAACCCAAGCGTTAGTATTGTGTCCAACGCGCGAATTAGCCGACCAAGTCAGCAAAGCGATTCGCAGTTTGGCGCGTTTTATTCCAAACGTTAAATTGCTGACATTGTGCGGCGGCGTTCCGCAAGGACATCAAATTGCGTCGTTATCGCAACACGCGCCACATATTGTCGTTGGCACGCCTGGGCGAATTCAAGACCATTTGAAACGCCAAAGTTTGAGCTTGAAAAAGTTGCGCGTGTTGGTGTTGGACGAAGCTGACCGCATGTTGGACATGGGTTTTGAAGATCAAATTTCGTTTGTGGTGAAACAAACGTCGAAAACCAAACAAACGTTGTTATTTTCGGCGACGTATCCCGATTCTATTTTGGACATGAGCGCACATATTCAACAATCGCCCGTTGAAATTACCGTCGATGAAACGCATGACGACGGGCAAATTGAACAGCTTTTTTATAGAGCTGAAGAGTTGCAAAAACCATTAGCCGTGGTGGCGTTATTGGCGAAACATCAACCCGAATCGACCGTTATTTTTTGCAATACAAAATACAATTGCCAGGTGATTGAAGATTGGCTCGGGCAACAAGGTTACGCCGCGCTGTCTTTGACGGGCGATTTGGATCAGCGCGAACGTGACCAAACGTTGCTGCGGTTTGCGAATAAAAGTTGTTCGGTTTTAGTGGCGACGGACGTGGCGGCGCGGGGTTTGGATATTAAAGATTTGGCAGCGGTGATTGTCTATGACTTGTCGCCAGACCCCGAAGTTCATGTGCATCGTGCTGGTCGAACGGGTCGCGCAGGACAAAAAGGATTGGTGTTTAGTTTGTGCGCTGAAACTGAATTGGAGCGTGCAAAAGCGATTGAAGCCTATCAAAAGCTACCGATTAAATGGGACAAGTTTAATCCTGCGAAACTTCCTAAAAATACGACGCTCAAACCTGCGATGGTGACGTTGGTGATTGATGGGGGGCGTAAAAGTAAAATTCGTGCTGCCGATATTTTGGGCGCGTTGACTGGTGATGCGGGTTTAGCGGGTAGCGAAGTCGGCAAAATTGATATTTTTGACGTGCGGACGTATGTGGCGATTAAACGCACCAGCGCAAATATCGCGTTGTCACGTTTGCAAGCAGGCAAAATCAAAGGTCGGAAGTTGAGAGTTCGGGCGTTGGGATAAATAAGGGATTCCCCCGATTTTAGGTTGGGGGAGCTTTTGAAATTTAACACTAAAATAACCAGCTACTATGGAACATTGGAATCTTTCCAACGAAGACTCACTATTTAAAACTGCTTACGAACAGTATCGACATTACTTTTCCAGTGGAGAAATAAAACCCCAATTTGCACCTTATGGACAAATTCGCTCAGGGGCAATTACACCGCTTGAATTGATGACTTATTATGGATTTCTTACAGAACACGCTCAGGGTGTCGCTAATGAAATCAATAATTTGTATTACAGAATTGCACAGCTTTCAGCTTGGCGAAAAGTTTTAGAACACTACGGGGAAACAGAAAAACTAATTTTGTTACTGGAGTTTATCGACCCTATTGCAAATATGGCAATCGGTTTGCCTTTCGTTATGAGATCAAGATTCATATATTCAATAAGCCATTTATCTCATCAGGCAAATCTTATTCTCGATCCAAATTGGGAGGAATCAGAATTGCCAGCAGACAAAGACATAAATTTTAAAAAGATGGATAAGATTGCCACCGGTCAAGAAGGCTACAGCGATTTTTTAAAATCATTTAACCAATTAAATGATGATGATTTTGTCTCTATTACAAGAGACTATCGCAATAAAAATCAACATCGCTTTCCGCCTAAATTTGAAGTGGGACATACAGAATTTATTGCTCGAAATTTCAAAAACGAGAAGGGTTACACATCATACACAATGACATCAAAAGAGCCGCTGAAACTTTTGGATTTACAGTCTCACCTCATAAGGCAGTTTGATGTTGCAATGGAATGTTATAAAAAATATGACAAAATTATATGCGTTCAGTTGACTGAATTGCATTTGCGGCTCAAATCCGCCGACAAATAGATGCGTTTGTTCAAAGATTTTGATTTTTCGATATTAAGTGATTCTGATTTTAAGGAAGATTCGGTCAGAGAAGAATTGATAACGCCTCTTTTAAAAGCATTGGGCTATTCATTATTTGGTGAAAATAAAATAATCCGAAGTAAATCCATGACAGCTTTTGTAACGATAGGAAGCCAAAAACAAAAAATAAATATCACGCCCGATTATTTATTAAAAATTGGGAATGGCATTTCGTGGATATTGGACGCAAAACATCCGAAAGAAAATATTTTAGATGGCAAACATCGTGAACAAGCCTTTAGTTATGCGATTCTTCCTGATGTCAGAGCGTATTATTATGCGTTGTGTAACGGAAAGGAAATTGTAGTTTTTCATATCGCAAAAACAGAACCGGTTATCAATGTGCGACTTGCTGATATTGATAATGAACTCAATCCCATTGTTAGTACATTGTCGCCTAAGTTCATAAAAAAGCATTACTTTTTACAACAAGGCGATAGTACCGCTTTGCATTTTATGGATAAAATGGACGAGTTGGAAACACTTGCGAAGCAAAGGAAAATTGTAGGTAAATTTTCATTTAACGAAAAACGGGAAATTCAAAAAATTATATTAGATGCACTTGATATGGTACAAGAAGACAGACCTGAATTTGTGCTTTCATGTGATGGTAAAGCTGAATGTAGAAAAGTGATAAATTATGCGTTGGAGCTATTGAAATTTAGGAATTTATGAACAACTACGAAAAAAGTAAAACCGCACAGAGATTAAAGGGCAAAAGTTGCGCGTTCGGGTGTTGGGCTAAATAGATTCCAAAGTAAAGTGTGAGTGCGACCAAAAGCAATAACCGCGCGTTGCTTTTTCTGAAAACAAAAAATCCCGACATTTCGCGGGATTTTTTGAGGTTTAGAAATGTGTTTATTTTTTTAATGCCGTTTGAATTATTTTCACTAAATGTTGACCAGTTGTAATCACCCACTCAATCATTGCGTTACTCGAATCCAACAAATACGCCAACACTTCGGTGGGAGTCATGCCTTTAAACTTACGCGCTAAAAATGGCGCAAGCAATAAACCTAACGCCAAACCAATCACCGTCACACCTGAAAAACTATTATTTTCTTCAGGAATAACGGGCGTTTTAACGGCGGCGGGTGGCGTTGCGTCAACAATGGGCGCGGGTAAATTCGCTTCTTCATGTGCTTTTGCTAACAATTCCGGCAGCGTAATGGTGTAATCGTCCGTCACGATATTCGCGGTAACATTCGGAATACTCGGTAAATCACCATCCCCTTTTCCCACTTTGAGCTGGGCTTTCATGCCCTTTTCCATGTGTTGCGCGATGTCGCAATGTACCAAATAGGTTTTATCGCCAGGCGGTAAAATCAACGTGCCGGAAATTTTTGCAGGCCCCGAAACTTCTAAGTGAAACATGCCTTTTGGATATAAATACTTGGGCAAACCGTGCATCATCCATTGATGGCGCACATTATCGTCATTGATGAAATGTACGGTCAATTTAGTGCAAGGCTTGAATTGAAATTCCTGCGTATCAAACGCAAACATTCTACCAGGGAATTTTTCAGCATATTTATGACCCGCGTGAACCGTGATTTCTTTGGTTTCAGCAATTTTGTCACAGCCACCCGGAAGTTTATCCGGATTATTGCCCATAACCATGCCGCCTGCCATATCCATCAAATGCCCATCACCATGATTCATAAGCATGCCATCGTGATCTTGATAGTCCTGAGCAAATGCTGGCAGGGCAAATAACGCCGCGAATACACTGACCGATACTAATTTCATCATTTCTTTTTTGCCTCGTGGTAAATAAAACAACGTCCTTGTCGTGATGTGCTGATGGGAGAAAAAATTAGCCTTTCAATTTAGCGAGTAATTCATCAACACGTTTTTTAAAGGGCGCACTTGATAAATAGACAATGTACAAACCAGCAAAACCAAAAAAGCCGTACATTAACATTTCGTTGCGGCTTGTCGATTGACCTTTACCCGCTTGGAAGCCCATGTGAGCGTCTAAGCGTTCGCCTTGTCCGGCATCAGGTACCAATGTGATGTGGATTAAGTATTTGCCTGCTTCTGGCACGCCTTCAGGTAACGAAAGCATAATCGTTCCCGATTTGTGTTTGGCGGCTTCTTGGAAAAAAACGCGCTTGCCTTCGGGTTCTTTTGTGACTTCAAATTCAACCGCCATATTGCGGTATTTCATGTCTTGGTAATCAAAAACTAACTGCGTTAATGTGCCGGTACTTGGAATGTTTCCACAAAAATCTTCCGCTGGAAAGGCGGCTGGCTGATAAGCCGTGTAATGAATCCAATGCGTGGGCTGTAATTCAAATTTGCATTGATCCGTGTCTGTACCTGCCGCGCCACCGTGCGCCCACAATGCCGACGAAAACAGCAACGCGGTTACACCGAGTGACGTTTTTTTGATAAGTTTTGCGATGTTCATAAATCCTCTCGACCTGCCTGAATAATTATTATTGTGATGAGTTAACCGTACGATAATTGCACAGCGTTCAAACTAACTGTACGCTAAATATACAGCACCCGCTAACTTTAACACGTCGATTTAAGCAAAGAAAGTCGCATATAATGATAAACCGCTTGCGACCGTTATGCGCATTAAAAAGCCTTTGTTCGAGTAGCGTATTATTGCTATCTGACCTTAATTTTCGTAGACTTGCGCCAATTTTTCTTTTTACTTTTTATTTGGAGTTCTACCGCATGGCATCGTTGACCACCACGCCCGCTTGGGTGGCGTTACAAAATCACTATGAACACATTGGCAATCAACGTTTAATCGACAGTTTTAAAAACGATTCGTATCGTCATGAAAAATTTTCGTTGCAATTTAATGATATTTTGTTCGATTATTCTAAAAATCGCATCGACGATAACACGTTACCCTTGTTGATTAACTTGGCAAAACAAGCGCAGTTGAAAACAAAAATTAACGCTATGTTTTCCGGCGAAAAAATCAATGTAACGGAACACCGCGCAGTGTTACATACCGCGTTACGCAATCGCAGCAACACGCCCATTTTTGTCGATGGTCAAGATGTGATGCCGCAAATTAACGCTTCGTTGAAAAAAATGCGCGGGTTTTGTGAGCGCGTTCGTTCGGGCGATTGGAAAGGTTACAGCGGCAAAGCGATTACCGATATTGTTAACATCGGCATTGGCGGTTCTGATTTGGGACCGAAAATGGTCACTGCCGCGTTGCATCCTTACGCCACCGCCGCGTTGCGCGTGCATTTTGTCTCTAACGTCGATCAAACCGATTTAATTGAAACGTTAGAAAATCTGTCACCAGAAACCACGTTATTTTTAGTCGGTTCAAAAACATTTACCACGCAAGAAACGTTGACGAACGCGAATTCCGCTCGCACTTGGTTACTGAAAACGGCACCCGATGCGTCAGCCGTCGCGAAACATTTTGTGGCTTTGTCAACGAATGCGACAGTGGTTGCCGAATTTGGCATTGATGTTGAAAATATGTTCGAGTTTTGGAATTGGGTTGGCGGACGTTATTCACTTTGGTCGGCGATTGGTTTATCAATTGCGCTCTATGTCGGCATGGATAATTTTGAGGAATTGTTGGAAGGCGCACACGAAGCCGACAACCATTTCAGAAACACGCCGTTTGAACAAAATATCCCGGTGATTATGGGATTATTGGGCATCTGGTATAACAACTTTTTCCACGCCGATACGCACGCCATGTTGGCATATGATCAATCGATGCGTTATTTCGCTGATTATTTTCAACAAGGCGACATGGAAAGTAACGGTAAAAGCGTGACGATTACCGGCAAAAAAGTCGATTACAGCACCGGGCCGATTATCTGGGGACATCCTGGTACGAATGGACAACACGCTTTTTATCAGTTGATTCATCAAGGTACCAAATTGATTCCGTGCGATTTTCTCGCGCCTGCCATCAGTCATTATGATTTACCGGAACATCACAAGATTTTGATTTCAAACTTTCTCGCGCAGCCCGAAGCCTTAATGCACGGCAAATCGGCAGATGAAGTGAAACAAGATTTGACGGCGGAAGAATGTGAAGACAGCGTTTTAGTTGCGGCAAAAGTGTTTGATGGCAATAAACCGTCGAATGCGTTTTTGTTTAAAAAATTAACGCCGAGAACGTTAGGTTCATTGATTGCGCTGTACGAACACAAAATTTTCGTTCAAGGTGTGATTTGGAATATCAATTCTTACGATCAAATGGGCGTGCAGTTGGGCAAAGTCTTGGCAAAAGTGATTTTGCCAGAATTGAATAACAACGATGAAATCACCAGCCATGATTGTTCGACCAATGCGCTGATTAACACTTATAAAAAAATGGCTTGCGAAAGCTAAATCGTTTTTCGTGACGCATTAAAAAAGCCTTGTGACTTTGCAGTCGCAAGGCTTTTTAGTTTCAGAAAGCGTTAGCTTAAAGAATGGATTTTAAAGCTAGAATGCCTTTATGAGCATCTCTTAATTCTTGTTCAGCTTGTTGATTAGCACCCTCTTTTACATGATTACGCGCCGCTTTAATCAAGCCGTTAGCTTTGCTGCTAGCTTTGAAAACTGAGTCGCTTGCGTTGATTTCTTTAACAGAATCTGACGCATCTTTAATCAATTTTGATACAGCTTCAGCGTCGCCGCCAGCAATAAGTGCGTCAACAGCCACTTGAATTTTGCCAGCTGTAATATCGATAGCAACTGTAGGTGTGTAAACGATACGACCTGCATCGGTTTCAGCAAAAGCAGTGGTAGAAACTGCACCGAAAGAAGCTGCAACCAATGCCGCTAAAGCGATTTTTTTCAATGTATTCATTAACGTCTATCCTCAAATTGTTATTATTTTGGGTTGAAAGGGAAAATAGCACACCGCATAACGATGTGTTGACCGCAATTCTAAACACATTTACGAATTTTTCAACCAATCCAACAATTACACGCACTTTTTATCAGTTAATTTACCGACCACTGCACCACGCCGCTGTAAGCTGTGATTAAAACAATCGCGCCAAAAACTAATCGATACCAGGCGAAAACCAAAAAATCGTGCTGACTGATATAACGCAACAAACCTTTGATTGCCCATAACGCACTGAAAAAAGCCGCAATCATTCCTAAAACAAAAACAGGCGCGTCAGCCGCTACATCAAGCAATTCGCGGTGTTTATATAAATCGTACACACTCGCTGCAACTAACGTAGGAATCGCTAAAAAAAATGAAAATTCTGTCGCGGCTTGGCGCGATAAACCAAATAATAAACCGCCGATAATCGTTGCACCGGAACGCGAGGTACCAGGAATTAACGCAAAGGCTTGAGCAAAACCTAATTTCAGCGCGTCCCATTTTGATAGTTTATCGACCGCGTTAATTCGCACCGTATGTTGTCGCTTTTCTGCCCAAATAATAATGAACGCGCCCACAATAAATGCCAATGCCACCGGAACGGGTTTGAATAAAACCGCTTTGATATATTTGCTAAATAAAAAGCCTAAAATTGCGGCGGGTAAAAAGGCAATCGCTAAATTGAGCGTGAAGTTTTGCGCGGCTTTTTCTTTGCGTAACAATCCGCTGAAGGTGCTGCCAATTTTGCGGCGATATTCCCAACACACCGCCAAAATCGCGCCAACTTGAATGACTAATTCAAATAATTTGCCTTTGTCGTCATTAAAATTGAGCAAATCGCCCACCAAAATTAAATGTCCTGTACTTGAAATAGGCAAAAATTCGGTTAAGCCTTCGACGATACCTAAAATCAATACTTTTACCGCGAGTAATAAATCCATAATTTTTAATCTGTGTGAAGTTAACGTTTTAAATTGATGGTGATACCCGCGCCGTCAAACGATTTTGTTTTACCGGCTTCGGGTTCAATCGACATGATTGATTGCGTATCGAGTTCGAGTTCGCGTTGTATTTTTTTAGGTTTTTCAACGGATACCACTGATTTTTCTGGCGTAATCGAAATTGTAGGGTTGTCTTCGGTTCGCACTGGCAACGACAAGTCTAACGCTTTGGGTTCTGCAATTTTAGCCGTCGGTTCAACCGTCCGATGCTTTTTGTGACGATGCGAACGCCAACCCGTCAACATCGACATCGCCACAATCAAAAAACTGATTAAAAATACACGACGTTTTTTCATTTCGTTATAATCTCAACGGGAATTTTACCAATTTTTGCTTGCCATTTTACCGGTGCAATGTGGTGAATGGAAACGCCTTGCGAATCCACTGCGACCGTGACTGGCATATCTTCCACCACAAATTCATGAATGGCTTCCATGCCTAAATCGGCAAATGCCAAAATTCTGGATTTTTTTATGGCCTTTGAAACCAAATATGCTGCGCCACCGACTGCGATTAAATAAACGGCTTTGTGTTTTTTAATGTCGGCAATCGCAGATTCGCCGCGTTCAGACTTTCCAATCATGCCGATCAAACCCGTTTTTTCGAGTAATGGCGCGGTGAATTTATCCATGCGCGTGGCGGTTGTTGGCCCCGCTGAACCGACGATTTCATCTCGCACTGCATCGACGGGTCCGACGTAATAAATAAATTTGTTGGTGAAATCCACGCCGTCCGGCAATGATTCGCCGCGCTCCAACATTTCGCACAATCGTTTATGCGCCGCGTCCCTTCCTGTTAATAATGTGCCGCTCAATAATAACGTTTCGCCGACTTGCCACGTTGTCACGTCTTCGGGTTTGAGCGTGTCCAAATTCACCCGCCGCGCCGCGCTCACGTCCCACGTTACCACGGGATAATCGTCCAAACGAGGCGGTGTAAATTCTGCCACACCCTTTCCATCCAACACAAAATGAACGTGGCGCGTCGCTGCACAATTCGGAATGATTGCAATCGGTAAATTCGCGGCGTGCGTTGGATAATCCAAAATTTTCACATCCAAAACCGTCGTCAAACCGCCCAAACCTTGTGCGCCAATACCGAGCGCGTTCACTTTTTCGTAAAGCTCTAAACGCAATTCTTCCAACCGATTCGACGCGCCACGCGCTTGTAATTCCTGAATATCAATCGAACCCATGCACGCTTGTTTAGCGAGCAACATCGCTTTTTCTGCCGTGCCGCCAATGCCAATCCCTAAAATTCCTGGCGGACACCAACCCGCACCCATCGTCGGAACGGTTTTTAAAATCCAATCGACGATATTATCGAACGGATTCAACATCGCAAATTTCGCTTTGGCTTCCGAACCACCGCCTTTTGCGGCAATGTCGATTTCCACTTTATCGCCCAACACCATTTCGGTATGAATCACGGCAGGCGTGTTGTCTTTGGTGTTAATCCGTTCGCCAGCGGGGTCACGCAAAATCGATGCACGCAACGGATTATCCACGTTTTGATACGCCCGCCGCACGCCTTCGTTAATCATGTCGCTCAAACTCAAATCACTTTGCCATTGAACATTCATACCGATTTTCACAAACACGGTAACGATTCCCGTGTCTTGGCAAATCGGACGTTTGCCTTCCGCACACAAACGCGAATTGATTAAAATCTGTGCCATTGCATCTTTGGCAGCGGGACTTTCTTCGCGCAAATACGCGGCATTCAAGGCTTGAATAAAATCTTGCGGGTGATAATACGAAATGAATTGCAAGGCTTGCGCGATGCTTTCAATTACATCTTCTTGGCGAATTAGGGTCATAAAATTTTCTCAAATTTAAATAGCGTTAATGGACAGACAAACTGATTTTTTCATATAGCGTTTCTGGAGCAATGTCTGCGCCATTTTCCTCGCGCCATTGTTACCGATGAAAACAGTTGTGTTGTTAGCATTGCTCGATTCAAACGGAATTTCTAAATTTGCAAAACGGCGGTAGTTTTTTAAAATGAGCGTTTTAATTTTCATACTTACGCCTCTAACTTAGCCACTATCAAACCCTGTATATCCGACGGACTAAACGAAACCGCCCAATGCCAACGTCCAAATCCACCTTGTTCATTAACAGCTTTCACCCACTCGTTCAAATACTCGCGTTTAGTGCGATTACGTTGGTCATCTTGTCCTTTCACTTCCAAAATTAAATACTCGCCATTGGCTAAACGAATAATAAAGTCGGGGTAATACTTTCGGATAACACCTTTGAAATTGTAAAAAATCACAAAACCTAAATGGTCGTTTTTGACAAACGATTGCACTAATTCCGATTTTTCTAAAAAGTAGGCTTCGCTTGCTTCCCAAGTGCTGTCATAAACGCAATGGCTGATATGTGATTTATTTAACCATTCGCAAGGTTTGCTGGTGTACCAAGTACGAACATTTGCACTTGAACGAATCGGATGCTCTTTGTCAAAAATCGCCGTTAATTTTTCGCTGTTTTCGGCACGAATTTCTGTCCAAATATGCTGAACAATTTTGTTCATGTTCAAAATAATCAAAATTTTGCGTTTTGAATTATCCAAATGAAACAAATCGTGTTTGACCTGTATTTTGTCTGACGCAATAAATTCATCCACTAATCGAACCAATTGCGCTAAAAAATTTTCTTTGCTGCCTTTCCAATCCGCACGTTTTTCGGCGTTGTAAATAGTCGAAGCAACTTTAAAAATGATGGTTTGAATGCGCGTATCTTCAGAAATTTGTTCTAAACCGATGGCGGATTTTACTGTTGCATTCGGCTTGCCTGCAATAACAGCCGCTAATTCGGTTTCAGTAATCGCTTCGTAAGGATCTAATTCAAGCGTTTTTACGGTGTCCCAATTCAACGTTAATTTAGGTTTATAAACGGGGTCGATGCGTAACACATTTGGGAATGAAATTTCGTGCTGCGCTTTTTCAGTAACAGGTTCGATTTTGGTTTTAGGTGAAACGGGACGCGGTGACGTGTCGCCGCCTTCGTGCGGTAGAAAACTAAACGGCACACCAAAAATGTTGACGTATTCTGCCTCGAATAATCCATCTTCGCCGACTTCGTAAGACACACGACGCAAACCTCGTCCGATAACTTGTTCACAAAGCAATTGGCTCGAAAAGGCGCGTAATCCCATAATGTGCGTGACTGTTTTTGCGTCCCAGCCTTCGGATAACATCCCAACCGACAACACATTTTGAATTTGCTCGCCTAACTGTCCTTCTTTGCCAACCGTATCAACGGTTAAACGCAAAATTTCCGCTTGCTGTTTTTTAGTTAATTTAGGCGTGAATTCTGTTTCATCGTCAGTTTCAATAATAATGATTTCAACATCGTTTTCAGCTTCAGCCACTTCTAACACTTTGCTATCAATTTGCAGTGTTTTTTCTGGGTCGCACAATTCAGGAATTAACACTTGCCCATGATCAAACGCATATTTAATGCGGGACGAGGTTTCTGTGCGATTGGCAACCGTAATCATCACAGGCGGGATTTTATGCCCCTGCTGTTCCCATGATTTTTTTGTTTCTAACCAATCCAAACCTAGCAAGTAATAAGCATTGATAAGCAAATCAGGTAACGGCTCGGCGGCATCGGCTTTGCGGTTTAAATCGTCTTTAACTTCATCGTCCATGTAAATGTGATAAAGCCGTGATTTCAATTCTTTGGTGGTAATACTGTCATCACGCACCACCACGCGAGGTGTTTTCACTAAACCCGATTCAATCGCATCGTTCAAACCAAAATCGGACACAATCCACGAAAACAAGGCTTCTTCATTGGCTTTTTTGCCAGATGGCGCGAAGGGTGTTGCCGATAAATCAAAACAACGCAAAATCCCGCGTGTTGCATGAATCCTATCTAAACCACCTACCCAAATCGTACTTTCTTCAATGTCTTCTTTTTTTACGCCTTTGATTTTACTTTCAGCAGGCACGCGCCACGCATGATGTGCTTCGTCGTTAATGACAATCAGATTTTTAACGTTCGCCATGTCGCCTAACACTTGTTTCGCATACGCTGTGCCGCTGATTTCCATACGTTGGCGCGTATCAACAGAACGCAATTGTCCTTTTTTAACTTTGGCATCGAGTTTGTCTTGGTCGTCCCATGCTAAGGTATGCCAATTGTGAATAACCATTTTGCCTTGCCGTAATTTATCCATTAAATCGGTCGGCACAATGTTGAACATTTCGTAATAGTTTTGTTCATGCTGCGGCAACAGTACTTGCAAACGGCTTTTTACGGTCAGATTTGGCGCGATAATCAGCGCGTGTTTGCTAAATCGGTTGTCGGTGGGATAAGTAACTTTATTCAAAAACTGCCACGCCAAAATCATCGACATCACAATCGTTTTGCCTGTGCCAGTCGCCATTTTGCTACACAAACGCTCAAATGTGCCGCCGTCGCCTTGAATGTTAATGCCGACTTTATCTGCCGCTGGTGCTTCGATTAACCAAATTAAGGTTTCAATCGCTTCTAATTGGCAAAAGAAAAAGCGGTTTTCACGTTCGCTCGCATCTTGCCAATGTTCCAACAAGCGTTTTGTCATGCCCGTTACGCCACTATAACCTGCTTCGCGCCATGCTTTAATGCGTGGGCGAATTTGATTCACTAATTCAATTTCTACAAAAACACCCGCATCGTCAAAGCCTTTTGCATTCGGCGTGGCGACAACATAACCCGCAGGACGGCGACCTTCTTTTTTTAAGAAATTACGGTTTTCACGTTCATAATGCCAATACAGTTCGGGTTCAAAATACGGTTTGTTGATAATTAACGTATCGATTGTTTTCATGGGCAATTCATTTCTAATGGATTGATGACTTCAAGATTTTGAATCCAAGTAAAATCAGCCGTATTACGAGTTGCTAAAACTTTATTGTGTTCAAGGCAGGTTGCGGCAATCAACGCATCACCTAACGTCATTTTGCGTTGTTGTTTCAAATCAATGGCGATTTGATAGCTGTTTTCATTGAGATAAATCACCGTTAAATTTTCTAAAAAATCAGTGATTGCTTGTTTTTCAAGTGGCTGTATTCGAGCAAAACCTAACACTTCAACACGGCTGATAATCGAATACTGCGGCTCATTATCAATAATCCATTCTTGCAACTCGCTGTACTGCGGTTGCAATGCGTAAATAATCAAATTGCTGTCAATTAACATTGTTCTTCCCTGCCAATCATGCGGTCTTGTCTTTGTTCTTTTTGCCATTCAACACCGTCAATACCTTCAAAAACATTCAATGCCACCGCTTTGTTCAAGGCTTCTTTTAAATTTTTCTTACGTTGTTGAGATTCTGTTAAAACAGGCTGTGAATCTCTTGGACGTTCAAAATCAGAATCTTCTAAGCCTTCCATTACGCTTGTTAGAAGTGTTTTTACATCATTGCTTTCTCGTAACGTGTTTTTTTGGATTGCAATTTTGTCATTAACAAGAAGTAAAACTCGAATAGAAACACCATCTGGGATATTTTCAGGAATCCGAATAAAGTGATTTTGTGCTACGGCTTCAAATTCAATCGCTTGCATAATGCTCTCCTACAGTTTAATAACGCGCAAACATTCAATGCCACGATCATCAATAATTTTGACCGCAATTTTTTCGCTTTTCTCAAATGGCAATGACAACGTGCCGCTAAACGATTCGATTTTTTCGTCGTCAATTTCTGCTTTTAAATTTCGCGCTAATTTATCCCAACCTTCACCGTTGCCTGACATGGGAAAAAAGACTTGTTTGGGAAATAAACTGCGTCCGTCGTAATCGGTATCGAGTAACCACATGGCGATATTCTTTTTGCCGCCACTGTCCACATTGCCCGTTTTGGGATTGTAATAATCAAAACCTAACACTTCGACTTGAATTTGTCCGTCTTCTAAGTGTTTAACGCTGACATCAGGTTGACCAATTAACCAAAAACTTTCATTGCTTGAGCGACTTTTACGCAAATCATCGGTGAGTAAATCCGCGTTCATTTGCGCTTTCAATAATTTAAAACCAATTAAATGTTCAGGCGTTTCGTCAATGTCTTTAGCGGCTTCTTCTTCAAACATGAACGCACAAAATAGCAAAATATCGGGTTTTAATAATTGCGCTTCTTCCATTGCATTCGCCACAATCCGCGATTCTAACGGCGCAAATTCACTGCCGAATACCACAAACACTTTTTTAGGCACATCTTCTTTGGTTTCGCCTTGTGCTTGAATGTATTTTGTTCCAACTAAGGTTTCAAGGCGCGAAAACTCAATGATGCCGCCATTTTTCGCTTGCACACCCGTTTTTAATAATTCATCGCGCCACTCGTTATGACGATAGGTTTCACCCGACCGCGCAATCGAATTATCCGCGCCACTGTTTTCATTTTCGAGGTCGTCTAAACTTTGGGCATACGGCGCAGGCACGGCTTCAACCGTAAAAGGCGAAGTAATTTGCATAAAACTAACCTCTGTAAATGTTTTCATTGTGCCAACTAATGTATTGAGAATTAGGTTTGTCTATTTCTCTCGATGGAACAAGGGCAAGATTTTCCCCGTGGTATTGATAGTATTCTCTGCCATTTTCAAATTCGGATTTAATTCTACTGCTCACTTCAACTTTATAATCCGTCGTGATTGTCAGATAACCAGAATCGAATAATTTGTGCATATCTGAACGAAGAAGAATGCCGTTTGACGTTACATGAGAACCAGATTGAGCATAAGGTTTAATGTGTGCCGCTTCCAATACGGGCAACGTTTTTTCGCCAGTGATTGCACATTTTTTGCTGTAAGCATCCATGATTAAAACCCTGAATGCGCCTTGACCTAAACGCACTTTTCGTAAAACGGCATTGCCATAAGCGGGTGATTCTTCTGAGCTGTCTAAAATCAATTGGCTTTGTTCGTCCGATGAATCTTGAGTCAAATACTTTGGCAAAAGATTTTCTATTTTCTGCCAAAGTTCATTTCCAATTTCTTCTTCAGAAAAATACGATTTGCCTTGAACAATACTTTTCCCCCAGTTTGCAGGCGTTTCAATCCAATCTTCTTTTTTAAAAAAGATGGGATTCGTTAAGACGATGCAGCCAATTGTTGGGTTTGAATTATTTGAATCATTTCTGTAATCCATAATCATCTTTTTGAATTCATCAAACGTGTTACACCCATTTCGATTACCGAAAGTGTCCCAAGCAACCGAAATGGGCAAAAATGTGTGGCTAGAGAAAAAACCCATTCCGCCAATGGCATTCAATGGACTTTTTAATTTAAAAACAAAAGGCGCACCAGCAGTAAGTACTTTAAATTTAACCGTGCCACCAGGCTGCCAAAAATTTATATCTTCTGGATTTATTTCACTTAAATAATTGAACCATCTGTTGTCCGTTACGCCTAAATAGTATTTCATTCCAAGTTGCCTTTTAGTATCTATCGCCAGCAATCAAGCGATTACTCCAGTTTTCTTTGTGCTTGTAAAAATCTAAGGCTTCGCGCAAGGGTTTTGCGTCATCAAACAAACTGGTTTGACCGCCGTCATCTTTGGCTTTTTTAACGGCTTCGATGATGGTTTTAGAATCAATGCGTTCGTGAACGTGCAAACTGACGGTGGGAACGTCAAAACTGGTGTGTTCGGTTTTGCCAGCCCATTGTAATTGTGGGTCAAGATGCGGGTCGTAGGCGTAAGTTTTCTTTTCGCCTTTTTCTGGGTCGGTTTTGGGTGTCACCAAACCCACAGGCGGATTATTCACGCGCTCTTTGTCGGCGTGGGTGTAGGCTTCAATGGGTTTTTGTGGGGTGGGCTTTTTCATGGTGTTTTGTTTTTGTTATTTTTGTGGTGGTGTAAGAAAAACCCGTTTCATTGCACTTTTTTAACGTTGAAAAAGCTATGAAATACGGCGTTGAACCTGCATTTTATCTCATCAAATTCAATTGGTAGAGTTTAGAAATTGCTTCATGACAGCAATCATCGCGCCATGATCGAAAACGCCCGCACTTTCGCGGCAACTGTGCATTGCCCACATTGGATTCCCAACATCTACACCACGAATGCCCAACTTTGCTGACACCGTCGCGCCAATCGTGCTGCCACACGATAATTCATTTCGGTGCGAATACAGCTGATGCGGCACATTTACTTGGTCGCACCACCGCATAAACATTGCCTCCGACACGCCGTCGGACGTGTAACGCTGATTGACATTCACTTTAATGACCACGCCTTGATTGACGTGAACGGTGTGCGCGGCATCGTAAACTTGCGGAAAATTCGGGTGATAAGCGTGCGCCATATCCGCGCTAATCAAAAAACTTCGCGCCAACGCTCGGGCGAAATCTTGTGAACTTTGCGAAGTCGTGTCACTAATTCGCTGCAACGTGTCCGTCAAAAAACTGCCCGACGCGCCGCAATGACTTTCGCTGCCGACTTCTTCGTGGTCGAAAAAGGCACAAATCAACGTGCTGTCATTTTGCAAAATGCGTTCATCAAGCAGCGCATTTATCGCCGCATGACACGACGCTAAATTGTCGATTTGTCCATTGGCGAAAAACTCTTTGTTCGCACCCCAAAAATTGCCTTTTTGCGTATCGAAAACGTTTAAATCCCACGCCAAAATTCGCGCCGCATCATTTGGCAATTGCGATGTTAACAACGTTAAAAACTGCGAAACGGGCAATTGTTCCGCCACATTTGCAAATAATAATCCCAATTCATTTTGCTTGTGAAATTTCAAACCGTCTTCATTCACGTTGCGATTGAGGTGAATCGCTAAATTCGGCAAACGCAATAACGGTTGCGGAAAATGCACCAAACTTTGCGCCAATTCACCGTTTACATTTTGATAATTCACCCGCCCCGCAACACTTAATTCGCGGTCTGCAAACGTTGCCAAAATTGCGCCGCCGTAAATTTCAACGTTTAAACGTTCAAGATTTGCCGTGGTCGTAGTGGGGTTCGGTTTGATGCGTAAACTGGGCGAATCGGTGTGTGCGCCAATGATTTTAAACCCCGTTTCGGCAACGGATTTTTCACCGTGAACAAACACGATAATCGAGGAATCGCCGCGCACGACGTAATAACGCCCGCCTTTTGTTAATTCCCATGTTTCGGTTTCGTACAATCGCTGGAATTGAAATGCCGCGAGTTGCGTTTCCAGCGTTTTGACAACGTGCCACGCGCTGGGGCTGTCGTCGATAAAATCGAGTAAATCTTGGGCGGATTGGTGAGCATCTGATACGTTTTTCATGTGCGATTCTGCAAAAGTAAAGACGCGGAATTGACGCAATAACGCAAGCCTGTCGGTTCAACGCCGTCGGTGAAAACGTGTCCCAAATGCGCGGCGCATTGTCCACAAACGATTTCCACGCGGCGCATTCCGTGTGTCGTATCAACATTTTCAGCGACACGATTTTCTAACGCTTGCCAAAAACTGGGCCAGCCCGAACCCGAATCGTATTTCGTTTGAGAATCGAAAAGTGGCGCGTCGCAACAAACGCAATGATAAATTCCGTCTTCTTTGCAATCGACATATTTGCCAGTGAACGGCGGTTCGGTGGATTTCAAGCGGCAAATACTGAATTGTTCGGGTGTAAGTTCGTCATCGTGAATCATGTTATTCCCAGCGTGATGTGGATTAAAAAAAGAAATAATAGACATTCAAAACTAAAACGCAAATTTGTTGAACGTCTTTTTATTGGCAAAAAGACTACATTCGCACATGAACTTCACGTTGCGGATACGGAATTTCAATTTTATTTTCGCGCAACGCCCGTTCCACGCGCATATTTAACTCATGAATCACTGGCCAGCGGTTAATTGGATCGCTCACAAATGCCCACATCGAAAAATTCAAGGTGCTGTCGCCAAAACCTACAAAAAGCACGCACGGTTCTGGTTTAGTTAAAATCAACGGCGTATTCTGCACGGTTTTCAACAACAAATCATGCGCGAATTCCACATCCGAACCGAACGCAATGCCAATCGGAATCACAATTCGCGTGGTCGGGTCGCTCAACGTCCAATTCGTCAATTGACTGGTGATAAAACTTTTATTCGGCACAATCAATTCACGCTGATCAACATCCAATAATGTCGTGGCACGCATTTGAATTCGGCACACGCGCCCCGTCACATCGCCAATCGTCACAATATCGCCGACGCGAATCGGGCGTTCAAATAATAAAATAATCCCCGACACCAGATTCGCAAAAATTTCTTGTAAACCGAAGCCCAGCCCCACGCCCAATGCCGCGACCAGCCATTGTACTTGCGACCAACTGCCGCCCAATTCGTTGGCAACGCAAATAAACGCCACGGTAATAAAAAAGTATTTCGCCAATTGATTCGTGGCATAACGGCTGCCCGCTTCGATATTCCATCGCCGAAAAACCAGCAATTCCAACACGCCAGAAAAGTTCCGCACCGCCACAATCGCCGCAAATAAATACACGCCCGCCAACAGTAAATTTGTCAGCGTAATCGGTTGATAACTTTCTTGATTTTCAATAATCGCTTTGTGTTGCCACAACACGATGCGATCTAAAAACGAAAACGCGGGCAAAATGTTTTTCCAAATCATCCAAAACCCTAAAATGACCGTAAACGTCAACATGACGTGCAGCAATTTTCGCGTTTGCGCGTTAATTTTGGGAATATCGAGCAACGCTTCGTCGTCAATGATGGGCGAATGTTGGTCGTGTAATTCCTGTTGCTGCGTCGCATTTTTCAACGCCAATTGCCGATTCGCCAACATCAACCAACGAAACAAAATTTCATGAATCACCACCACGAGCATCAGCAACCGCAAGGTGCTAATCAGTTTTTCTTGTAACTCCAACGCGCTGGAATAATAACCCGCGACAGCAAAACCCATAATCACCACCGGCACGATAATCACCAGCGCGTAACACACATAACGCAGTTTAATTAACCAATGATTCGCGTGATTTTTCAACCACGTTTGCCACAATCCACGACTTGGATGCAGCAGTTTTGCAAAAAAAATGGCGAGTGCCATCAGCGCAATTAACAATGAAAATCGCCCCAACGAATCGCTGTATTCTGAAAATTTAGACGCGCTCGTCGCCCGAATTAAAAACATCGCTGGCACCATCACGAATCGTAGCCACGCCAACTGTTGACGCAACAATAATACGGTGCTTTTTTGCCATTGAAAATGTCGTCTGGCAATGCCGTCAGCGGAAAAGAAAGCGTAAAAAAATTGTAATAAAAATGCCGAAAGTGCCGCTTTTTGTAACCCTGTGCCAATAGCTTGATTAAAATCAACCGCGCTGCTGTACGTTAAAAAAGTCCCGAATAAAAATGCCGCTGCGGGAATCGGCAAGGTCAATAACACGCGATACGCCAACACGCGCAACGTGTAATAAAAATGGTCGGTGTGCCAATGACGTAATTCGGTTTGGTTCCGTTGTGAATGTTGGCGCGTCCAACTTTTTAGCTGCACCAACACGAATATCAACGCCACCGCCACGCCAGAAAATAACGGATTGTGCGAAAAAAAGTGAAACATTCCGCGCCACAATTCAAACCAATTCGCGGGTGAAAATAGCCATTGCAACGAATGATAAAGTCCCGTCAGCGTGTCCAAATTAACGGGTTCAGAACTCGTCACCCATAATAATCGCTCATCCAAATACGCCGCAAACTTGGTCGCTTCTGCTGACAATTGTTGCCGCGAAAAATCCAAATCGCCTAACGTTCGCAAATAGGTTGAATCCGCCAATGCCAATTTATTCAGCAATTCTTTTTGATTATTCAGCAACACGCGCAATTCCGCTTGAATCATCATGCGCTGTTCAAACGGTAAATTTTCGCCGACTTGGCGCATCATTTGTTTGAGCGCGTCGTCTAAATTCAACAGTTGTTTTTGTTTATCTTCCACTTTGAATTGCTCCAAACTGGTCAACGCGGTTTCATTTTCGAGTTTCCGCGATTCTGCTGCCACTTCATTTTGACTGGCTAAACTGCGCCGTTGTTCACGCAAAATTTTTCCCAACGCGGGACTTAATGCCGCCAAACTAATTTTTTTATCCGCGCTTTTAAAATCATTTTCAATGTTCGCGGTTTGCGTTTCGACGTAATTTTTTTGCTCGCTGATTTGTTCAATTTTCGCCGTCACCGCTTGTAATTCGCGGCTATATTGAATTTTTTCACGGGTATTTTCTTGAATCAGCGCGTGTTTGCCTTCGAGGTCTTTTTCAGTTTGACTAAGCGCGTCTTCCATTTTTTTGGCTTCTTGCTGACGCAGTTCAAACGCCAAACTTTCAATCGTCGTCACGATTAAACCGAGTGAATTTTTTTGAATATCCAGCAATTGAAGTTGCGCTTTTAACAATTCCAGTCGCGCGGGTTGGCTGGTCGCTTCGACATCGAGCCGCTTTAATTCGGAGGTGCGAGCGTCAATCAGCGTTTTGTAATACAGTTGCCGCGCTTCGTGTTCGAGCTTGGAGTCCGTCGGCGCAGCGGATAATTCGAGGTTTTTCAGCGTCGTTTCAATCGTTTGTTGAGCAATAACGGTTTCTTCGCGAATCGACGTTTGGCGATTATTTTGTTGCGCTAAATTCGTTTCTGTCTTTTTAAGCGTGTCCTCAATCTGGCTAATTTTGCCCTTTTCGAGAATCAAGCGTTGTTCTAATTCTTCAACGGGAATTTGACTAAAATCTTCGTTTTTTTGTTTGCTGAGTTTGTCGAGCGTTTGCTCAATTTCTTTTTGTAACGCTTTAGTTTGAACGGGAGCTTGATGAATTGCGGCGGTGAACGCGGTAATTTGCGTGAGATTTTGAGCGTTGTTGATTAAATTATCTTGAGCAGCTTGATATTGTTTCAGAACAGCAGTTTTCACGCTTTCCTCTAAACCTTGGCGAGCGTTCAGCGCATCAATTTTACTTTGTAAAAACTCGGCAGTAATCGTCGGATTGGTTTCGACTGCTGGAGAATCTTTTTGTGCGCTGTAACCATTATGAACACTGAAAATGTTAATAAAAAACAAGAATAAAAAAGAGAGCAAAAATCGTGTCATAACGCGCCAATTCAGTCAAAGATAAAAGTGGGCATTATAGCGGATTTAAGACGTAGAATTTTGCACGCTTAAATCCGCTCTTGATTCAAAAAATCGCCGCTACAAAGTTTCAATACCAATCAACATCAGGGCAGAACTCGAATCAACTTCAGCCGTGCCAATGTCTTTTAACACGTCGACTTTATTGTGTCGGTCGCCGTCGGCAAATTCGAGAACTTCAATGTCATTCAACATATCCTTACCATCCAAAATAGACGTGTTTTCAGAATTACTGTATTCGACCACCAATTGCGCCACGCCTTCAGCGTCCGGATTTAACGTGATTTGATAATCTTCGTACAAGCCAGCAAAAACCGCCACATCGACACCGTCGCCGCCATTTAATTCGTCATCGCCTTCGCCGCCATTTAGCGTATCGTTGCCGCCTTCGCCGTTAATGGTGTCGTTGCCTTCGTTACCTTCAAAGTTGTTGTTTGTTTTGCCACCTGCTTTTTCTTGCAGTAAATTAGCCAACTCGTTGCCAACGCCATCGATCGCTTTTAAACCCGACAAGGTTAAAAATTCCACGTTTTCACTTTGCGCCAAATCAAATGAAACTGATGATTTAATTTCATCTTGATCACCGCCGTTTTTTTCTTCGACAATCACATCAACCAGATTTTGCATAATGTAAACGTCATCGCCGTTGCCGCCAATCAACGAATCCATGCCTAAACCACCGTCCAATGTATCCGCGCCGTCGCCACCGAATAACGTATCTTCACCCGCCATGCCGTTGAGTACATTATCGCCAATGCTGCCGGTAATCACGTTATTGCCTTTGTTGCCGGTGCCGTTATTGCCTTTGCCTTGCGCGTCATCCAAAATTAGATTTTCAATGTTTGCGCCCAATGAATACGTCGATTTGCTGGTGACGGTATCGTTGCCGCCGATGGTCACGTTGGCGTTACTTTCAATGACTAAATCTTTGCTGTTTTCAACAAAATAACGGTCGTCACCGTCGCCGCCCGTCATGCTATCAACGCCGATTCCCCCGTTTAAAATATCGTTACCTTGTCCGCCGTCCAGCGTGTCATTGCCTTCGCCGCCGTCTAATTGGTCGTTGCCACTGCCCGCGATAAGTTTGTCGTTTCCTTTGCCGCCGATTAACGTGTCGTCACCGTTGCCCGCGTCGAGTGAATCATTGCCCAAACCGCCGTCTAAGAAGTCATTGCCCGCATTGCCCCGCAACGTATCTGCGCCCGCTTTGCCGATAATCGAATCATTTTTTTCTGAACCAATCAGTAATTTTGCCGCATTCGATGGCGCGGTTAATTTTACGCCGTCAACTTTTACGGAAACCACGGCAACGGTTGAATTATCGGGAATTGGTTTCACGACGACAGGAACTTGAGATTGGAAAATTTGCAGTCCACCATTTTTATCTGCCACATAAACGGTGCCATTATTAACCGCCACGTCATACGCCCAGCCTGCTGTATCATGATTTTCAATCAAGATTGGCTGGCGCGGATTGCTGACATCAATCACTTGTAAACCCGCATCTTTATCGGCGACGTAGGCGATATTATTTGCGACCGTCACGGCTTCCGCCGCCCCTAATGTGTTGTAATTTCCCAGCAATTTCGGTTGTGAAAGATTGCTCACGTCAATGATTTGTAAACCGCTGTCATTATCGGCAACATACGCTACGTCACCGACCACCGTTACATCGACGGCATAACCATCCGTTTTAAAACTGCTGATTAATGTGGGATTTTTCGCGTCGCGGATGTCGATAATTTGCAACCCTTCGTACCAATCCGCCACAAACGCCACGCCATGACTAATCGTGACATTTTCTGACGCTCCGTAAAAACTGCCCAATAAAACAGGCGCGGCGGGCGTGCTAATATCAATAATTTGTAAACCGTTACTTTCATCTGCCACAAACGCTTGATTGCCGACCACTTTCACGGCAGCTGCAAAACCCGCCGTCGCGTAATTACCAATGAGCGTTGGATTCGATGGTCGGCTAATATCAATCAATTGCAAACCGCTCGTTCCGTCAGCAATAAACGCGGTATTGCCCAACACATCGAGATTAAACGCGATGCCTGACGTGTCGTAATTACCCAACTGTTTAGGATTTGACGGATTGCTAATATCACAAATAATCAGCCCGTTTTTATTGGTGGCTAAATAGGCGATATTGCCCACCACTGCTACGCCAAAATTGGAATCTTTGGTAACGTAATTACCGATTAAATTGAGTTTTGAGTTTGTCATTTTTATCGTTCTCTGCGACTGGAATCTGTGTTGGTAGATTTGGAATCTTCGCATCCGATTCGACGGCTGCACGGTTGAACTGGTGGCGTGACAGGCGGTTTTATTACGACGGCTGGCTCGGGTGTGACTATTTCAACCGGTGACGGTTTGTTAACGGTCTGTGTTTGAACGGTCGGCGCGGATATTTCAGGTCTCGGATTGTTTTGCGGTCTAGTTTGTGGACGCTGGCGCACCGGCTCGCGTTCCGTTGATTGTTCAACTTGTGGCTGACGTTGTTGCCAGTCATCATCGCGTGAATGTTGTGGCGAATTATGGTGACGCTGTTCATGTTCTTGAGGTTGCGGCTCCTGGTATTGGCGATTTTGGGGTTGATAACGAGGCTGCTCGCGCTCTTGCGGTTGCCGTTCTTCATATTCGCGCTGTTGATACGGATGATAATCCTGACTTTGCGAAGAATATTCAGAATGATGGTGAACACGACTGGGAACGCAGCCGACCAACAACGTCGAACCTAACAAAACCGTGACACCGAGCGAGTAATAATTTTTAGCTTTCATGACATTTCCAATTTAAATTGATGGTTGAGCAATCTTGTTTTTGACAAAGTCTGTCAGAAAACGATAAATTACGCGCTGAAACAATTGAACTTTGTGAACTCTGGAACAAGTGCGAATTTATGACAAATTACGAAAAAAGTAAAAAACCACGGCGCGTGGCGGCGGTGGTTTATTTAGTGTTTATGGCATTTATTTTGGGTGGAACGTATTTGTCCCAACACGGATTTTAAATAGTTGATAACGCGGGATTAGCGCATTCTAGCTAATCCCAACACACCAAATATCACCAAAATCATAACAATTGTTTCCATCGTTTCGATGGTGTATTGACTGAACTCAAACATGTTTCGCACTCTCTTTGACTAATTTTTGAACCACCAAACTGCCAATCATATCGCCTTCCACATTCGCAGTGGTGCGAAGCGTATCCAACACTCTATCAATCGGCAACAAAATCGCAATGGCTTCCGCAGGCAAACCGACCGATTGCAACACCATCACCATCGTGACCATGCCTGCGCTGGGTATTCCAGGTGCGCCAATGGCGGCAAACATCGCGGTAAACAGCACAATTAATTGCTGCGTAAAATTCAACTCTATCCCCACCAGATTCGCCACAAATAACGCCGCCGCCGCTTCATAAAGTGCCGTCCCGTCCATATTGACAGTTGCGCCCAACGGAATCACGAATTGGGCGATTTCTTTCCGAACGTGCAAATTATGTTCCGCGCAACGCAACGTAATCGGTAACGTCGCCGAACTTGAACTGGTCGCAAACGCCGTCACTAACGCTTCTCTCGCGCCACGCCAAAAACGTAACGGAGTCATGCCCGTGACCAAATACAAAATCAGCGGTAACACAATCACGCCATGCACCAACGTCGTGCCAATGACCACCGCGACAAATTTCCCCAACGTCGTCAACAACGCCACATCTTGCGTGACCACCAATTTAATCAGCAACGCCATAATTCCAAACGGCGCAACCGTCATAATCCAGCGCACCATTTGCATCACGATTTCGAGCAATTCTTGCAACAAAACCAAAATGTTTTTATAACGTTCGCCGCCAATGACTAACGCCACGCCTAAAAATAACGCGAAAATAACAACCGCCAATACTTCACCTTGCGCCAACGCGGCGACTGGATTCATAAACAAACCGTGCAGAAACGTGGCGAAAAACTCCGACGGACTTTGCTGTTTTGTTTCAAAATTGCTCATCGCATTTTGGAACATATCCAAATGCAGACCTTGTCCCGCGTGAAAAATTTGATTCGCCACTAACGCCAACACAATCGCAATCGCCATCGAAAACGCGAAAAAACCAAGCGTATAAATCCACACGCGGTGAATTTGTTTGTGGGCTTGCAAATTCGCCACGCCCACCGCAATCGACGTAAACACCAGCGGAATTAACACCATTTTTAGTAAATCAATAAATAGCGTTCCGACTAAATTGGCGACGTATAAACTCGTTTGCGTGGTCGCGGAATCTTTGCCTATCGACAATAAACCGAAACCGAATACCACGCCTAAAAATGCACCGAGTAAAATTTGGGTGTTGAGTAACGGAAATTTCATGCTAGTTGAGTTGTTTAATTTGCGCCAAAACGTCTTGCGCGTGACCGTCGTGCGTGATGCCATACATCACATTTTCGAGTAAACCCGCTTTGTTGATAATGAACGTCGAACGCAAAATCGCCATACTTTTCACACCATTTTTTTCACGTTCGCGCCACACACCATAACTTTCGCAAACTTCGCCCGTCGTGTCCGCCAACAATTCAACTTTCAAATCAAACTTATCAATAAACGCTTGATGACTTTCGCACGAATCTTTGCTCACGCCAATCACAACGGTATTGTGGGTGGCGAATTCAGCCACTAATTTTGTAAAATCATTGGCTTCAATCGTGCAACCAGGCGTGTCGTCTTTGGGGTAAAAATAAAGCACCACGTTTTTTTTGCCTAAATAATCGGCTAATTGAACGGGTTGATTTTGTTGATTTATCGAAACGAATAAAGGCGCGATTTGTTGATTTTCTAACATGATTTTCATCCTAATTTGAAAAGTGATATTTTTTTAAAAAGGCGGCGACTTGAATTTTAATCGCGGCTTTGAGTTTTAAACTGTATTGATAAATGGCCGTGTGGTGAATGACTTCATGCGCCCAATGCAACACGCTGCTGATGGTATTGTAAATTTTGACAAACCACCCAAACGTTAATAACGCGAGTTTGACCAAACGAAAAATGCGGGCAATCAACAACGTGGCGAATAATTTCACCGCAATTTCAATTAAAATTCCTTGAAGAATCGCGCCATTTGCCAACAAAACCACGGCGAGAATGTTAAACGGTGTCGCAATAATTAGCGGAATCAAAAACGTCAGCAAGGCTTGGTTCGGGGTGGCACTTAACAGCCAATTATCGAACTTTTCTAAATGTAAAACTCGCGAAAACCATTGTCCAGCAATCGCAAGCGCGTCCCACAGCCATTCTTCGAGAATGACCAGAATGGCAAAAAAGGACAGCAGTAATTTTTTAATCACGCGCGAACTCCCTTACCATTCCAACACATTCCACATATTCACATCCGCGCCCCGATCCATTTGATTACTTCGCACATCCATTTTGCCGTCGCCGTCCGTATCGTGTAAATAATACGGCAAACCCGCGTCTGGAATGACTTTCACCATATACAATTTGCCGCTGCGCCGATATTCCTGAATCGTTTTTTTGCCTTTCCGAATAATCGTAATGTCAGGCTCTAACGTTTCACCGCTTTTCACCCGCGCGGGCGATTCGGGAACATCTGGCACATTTTCCAAACGCGGTGGCGCGTCGTCCTCAACGGCGTAACTGACAAACGGTAACAGCAATAAATACATGAATAATAAACGGCGCATAATTTTTCCTTTTTTTAGAGTGTAAACAAATCAATTATTAAATACATGCGCCATTTTCGTTGCTTTCGTTTTTAAATAATCCACATTATCGTCATTCGACGGCACAACCAGCGGCAGACGCGCCACCACGTTAATTCCGAGCGATTGCAACGCCTCAATTTTGGCTGGATTATTGGTTAATAACGCCACCGAACGAATGTTTAAATCATTCAAAATTGCCGCTGCGACATCGTATTCCCGCTCGTCCGCTAAATATCCTAACGCTAAATTCGCGTCCACCGTGTCGAGACCATTATCTTGCAAATTATAGGCTTGTAACTTGTGAAATAAGCCAATGCCGCGTCCTTCTTGACGTAAATACATCACCACGCCACAACCCGATTTTTCAACATATTGCATCGCCCGCGCTAATTGTTCACCACAATCACAGCGACGCGAGCCAAACACATCGCCGGTCAAACATTCCGAATGTACCCGCACTGGCACGTTTTCTTGTTCGGTAACGTCGCCTTTCACTAACGCTAAATGCTCTTTTTCGTCTTGATTGGTTTGATAATAATGCAGCACAAACTCGCCGTTTTGCGTGGGTAATCGAGTTGTTAAAGTCGTTGTTAATTTTAAATTCACGTTTTGGTTTTACCTAAAAATGACATGATGCTTGTATTGTAGCGGTTGGCGGTTATTTTAGCCTAAAACAGCGGGTGGAAATAACAATCTGAACGCCGTCCCCTTACCCAATGTTGAATCCACCAAAATATGCCCGTGGGAATGATGCACCATGCCGCTCACGGTGGATAAACCTAACCCCGTCCCTTCGTCCACTTTTTTAGTGGTGAAAAAGGGATCGAACATGCGAATAATCGTGTGCGGTTCAATGCCTGTTCCGTTATCCGACACGCTTAATTCAATAAAATCACCTGCCAAATCATCCGCACACGCCACACAATGTGTTTTCAAATTCGTCACTTTATTCAATGAAATCGTAATCACGCCGCCTTTTTCTTTCATGGCATCGCGGGCATTGACCGCTAAATTAGTGAGAATTTGATGCAAATCCATCACATCAATTTGAACGGTGTCGTCACAATGTAAGGCGACTTCCAATTTGATTTGACTGGTTAAAGCCGGTCGTAACATCGTCAACACTTCGTTGATGACTTCAGGCGTAGGTTTCACATTCATACTCTCTCTTTTTGTCTCCTCGCGCGAATAAGTCAGCATTTTTCTAATTAACGTCACCGCGCGTTGTCCTGCAATATCGACTTGTTTGGCGTTGTATTCCAACTCCGCGCCCAACGCTTCATCCGTCATTTCTGAAGGAATAGACCGATTCAATTCGTTATACCCCAACATACACGCTAAGATATTATTGAAATCGTGGGCAATGCCCGAAGCCAGTCGTCCAATACTTTCGATTTTTTGCATTTGATTCATTTGAAGACGAAACTCTTCTTTTTCATTGTTAGCCAACGCTAGCTCTACGGCGCGTTTTTCTTTTTCGATGTTTTGACGGTGAAGTTCCTCGTTCGCTTCTTTTTGAAAAAGCAGCTCTTGGTTAATCAATTTTTGAGCTGTGCGTTGAATAACCAGTTTTGCTTCACGATTTTGCACCATCAAATAAGATTGCAGGAAAAAAAACAATAAAAAACTGATGAGCGTTCCCGTTGCGGCTGTAATCCTTGTGTTACGGGAATTCCACGGGGTGAATTGCTCAAAATACAGCGTCCACACCTTGCCATTAAAGACAACAAGCCGTTTTTCAAAAAAAACCACGGGGAGTGAATTATCCGCATTTTTGTACAACAAATTTTCAAGCTGTGTACTATCGCCATCATAAATATGTAAATTTAATGCGCTGTTATCCGCAACATTGTGAAGTAAATTGGTCATGCGAAATGGGCTGTAAACCCAACCAAATATCGCATTTTGACGCTGTTCAATCGTGTCCAACGGTTTATCTTTTTCATAAACTGGCGCATACATCAAAGTACCCGCTTGAATATTTTGCTCGATTTCCTGAACTAAAATAACTTTGCCGGATAACGTCACTTGATTTCCATCTCGTGCCGATACCATTGCCGCGCGACGCACCGGTTCAGAATACATATCGTAACCAAATGCGTGTAAGTTTCGACCCGCAAACGGTTCGATGTAAATAATAGACGTGTAAGCCTCGCGTTTGCCTGCGGGTTTAACCTGATAATCGGGGAACCCTGCTTCTCGAATCTTTTTTTTATGCGCGTCGAGTTGTTCAGGTTTAATCCATTTTGAAAAACCCAACGCTTGAATGCCCTTGAAATGTTCATTTTTAAGTAACCGCGAGGCGTAAATGTTAAAGTCTTCGCGCGTGACTTCGGTCGAAGATTCAAAAAATGCCGCTCCACTCAATAGCGTTTGTTCATGTATTTCCAATCGAGTGATGATTTTTTGTTCAACTTCTTTGGATTGATCGATAAATTTTAGATAGTCATATCGCTGCGTGTTTGCTTTTACCCAATAACACACCGCACCGGTGCTAGCCAATGACAGCAATAAAACCGAAGAAGCTAAGATTTTGTCTTTTCTATTCATAATGTTAAATTTTTAGGTTGGTTGGAATGGGAAACAACAATCTGAACGCCGTCCCCTGACCCAACGTTGAATCCACCAAAAGATGCCCGTTCGCTTTATGCACCATGCCGCTTATTGTTGATAAACCCAATCCTGTACCTTCACCTTGTGGTTTTGTGGTGAAAAACGGATCGAAAAGACGATGAATAATTGTCGGATCAATACCAGTGCCATTATCTGCCACGCATAATTCAATAAAATCGCCTTCAATCATCGACGCACACGCAGCACAATGGATTTTCATAGACGTGGTTTTTTTCAACGAAATAGTAATTACGCCACCACGTTCTTTCATCGCGTCTCGGGCATTGACCACTAAATTCGTTATGATTTGATGTAAATCCATCGCGTCAATTTGAATTTGATCATTACACGTTTTCAGCGCATCACACGTTCTACAGTATTCTCGACTGACATCAAACTGATGTGTAAATTCAACTTTGATTTTACTGGTTAAAGCGGGGCGCAACATATCCAAAACTTCTTGAATAACCCATTGTGTCGGTTGAATATTAGTTACTTCAACATCGTCATTTTGACGACAATATACCAACATTTTGTCAATTAACTCAGCTGCCCGTTTTCCTGCTATATCAATTTGCTTCGTGTTATTTTCAATACTTGCTCTTAACGATTCATTCGTAATATCTTCACTATCCATTTTATTCAGTTCGTTGTAACCAAGCATACACGCTAAAATATTATTAAAATTGTGAGCAATACCAGACGTTAATCTAGAAATACTTTCTAATTTTTGCATCTGATTAACTTGGTGACTCAAAAGAATATTTTGTTCAAGTGCCAATGCAAGTTCAGTCACACGTTTTTCTTTTTCAGCGATTTGAAAAGCTAGGTCGTTATTAGTATTCTGTAGTTCCGCGTTAGAAGGTAAGCGTAATACAAATGGAATAACCCATACTGCGGCGATAGCAGTTGCAACTGAAATGATTGCCGTGAATGCTTTTAAATAGCCATCAAGCCAATATAGAGGAATCCAAATAAGGATAATGGACATTAAATGTGTTGTGCCACAAGCGATAATAAATAACGCAGCCATGACAAGAAACCACGCATAAGGCATTTCTTTACGCTTTCTAATAAAATATAAAATACTTATTGGAATAGAATAATAAGATAGAACTATCGCTGTATCAGAGATAATGTGCAACCACAGTAAAATAGGATTCCAGCTTAAACAAAATCCATGTGGGATAAAACTGTTAACGCCAAAAAAATCAATAACTGTTTGCATTTTCAAGTCCTTTTATACGGATTATGGTTATTTTCTAATGTCCAACAGTAAATTGGTAGGGTATTACCTTAAGAACATAGAGTGTAATTAAAGCGATATATCGATGAGATTACAAATTAAAACAATACAGACTTTCTTAATTTCTTTAGAAAGCTGACCCTCTTTTCTTTTTCCGTGTTTTGAAAAACAAGTTCTCTGTTGGCAATGACAAGCTCGGCAGCACGCTCTTCTTTTTCAACGTGTTGAATAATCAATTCTTCATTTACAGCGGCAAACTCTTCATTCATAACGGCTAGTTTTTCATTGGAATAATGAGTTCAGCGGCGCGTTTTTCTTTTTCAGCGTTGTGAAAAATTAGCTCTTCGTTGGCAATGACCAGTTCAGCCGCGCGGGCTTCTTTTTCGCTATTTTGAAAAGCCAGCTCGGCGTTGGCGATAAGCAGTTCAGCGGCACGTTTTTCTTTTTCAGCGTTTTGAAACATCAGCTCTTCGTTGGCGATAAGCAATTCAGCGGCGCGTTTTTCTTTTTCAGCATTTTGAAAAGCGAGTTTTTTGTTCACCACGACCAGTTCAGCGGCGCGTTTTTCTTTTTCAGCATTTTGAAAAGCGAGTTTTTTGTTCACCACGACCAGTTCAGCGGCGCGTTTTTCTTTTTCAGCGTTTTGAAACATCAGCTCTTCGTTGGCGATGAGCAATTCAGCGGCGCGTTTTTCTTTTTCGGCATTTTGAAAAGCCAACTCGGTATTAGCGATGACCAGTTCAGCGGCGCGTTTTTCTTTTTCAGCGTTTTGAAAAACCAGCTCTTCGTTGGCGATGAGCAATTCAGCGGCGCGTTTTTCTTTTTCAACGTTCTGGAAAATCAGATTTTTGTTTGCCACGACCAGTTCAGCCGCCCGTACATCTTGTTCTGTTTGTTCAATGGCCAATTTTTTAGTGATTATGGCAAGTTCTTGCATACATTCAGTAATGTGATTTTGTTTTTGAGACATGATTTTTCCTAACGGTTTGTTAAAGTATTTCGGTTATTATACAACTCTATGCGACAGGAACGTTGATATTGAGCAACTCTTCTGGCGCATAATTTTTAATTCATTTTAAGGTCAAAAACGCATGAAATTAGGCACAGTATTAACTCCGAATTCGACCAAAGCGATGTTATTGGGAAGCGGGGAATTGGGAAAAGAATTGGTGATTTCGTTACAACGTTTCGGCGTAGAAGTGATTGCGGTGGATCGTTACGCACACGCGCCCGCGCACGCGGTCGCGCATCGTTTTTATGTGGTTGATATGACAGATGGCGAAGCGTTAAAAGCGGTTATTGCAAAAGAAAAACCGCATTTTATTATTCCCGAAATTGAAGCTCTAGCAACGAATGTATTGGCAGAAATTGAAGCGCAAGGCGATTGTACGATTGTGCCGAATGCGCGAGCGATTCAATTGACGATGAATCGGGAAGGTATTCGCACGCTTGCCGCTGAAACGTTACAAATTCCGACTTCACGTTATGCGTTTGCGGAATCGTTTGATGAATTACAAAAGGCGGTCAAAAACGGCATTGGTTATCCGTGTTTTATTAAACCAACCATGTCTTCGTCGGGCAAAGGTCAATCGATGGTGAAAACCGCTGACGAATTACAAACGGCGTGGGATTACGCCAAAAATAGTGGGCGCGTCGATACCGGAAAAGTGATTGTCGAAGGCAAAATCGATTTTGAGTTTGAAATTACCTTACTGACGGTTCGGGCGTTGAATGAGAAGGGCGAAGTGGAAACGTATTTTTGCGAACCGATTGGACACATTCAAGAAAATGGCGATTATCGCGAAAGTTGGCAGCCGCAACGGATGACGGCGCAAGCGATTATGAATTCACAAGCCATTGCGAAAAAAATCACCGACGCGATGGGCGGATTGGGATTATTCGGTGTGGAATTATTTATTTCCGGCGATGAAGTGTGGTTTAGCGAAGTCAGCCCACGTCCGCACGACACAGGAATGGTGACGTTGTTGACGCAAACACAAACGGAATTCGATTTGCACGCACGCGCTATTTTGGGTTTGCCGGTTAATACGACATTAAAAAGTGCGGGCGCGAGTGCCGTTATTTTGAGTCCGATTGACGCGCACGGTGTGAGTTATCACGGTTTAGGAAGAGCGTTAAGCGTACCCAATACGGACGTGCGTTTGTTTGGAAAACCCGATGCTTTTGTCAATCGCCGCATGGGCGTAGCTTTAGCAATTGCCGATTCTGCCGATACAGCACGCAAGAATGCGGCACACGCCGCAAAAGAAGTGGTGATAACAACAGACTAAAGGTGTTAATTTTATGCGTAAGGGAATAATTATTTTGTTAATGATGGGGTGCAGCGAAACAGCGAACGCGGACATTTATAAAAAAGTGGTTGGCAGTAATGGCGTGATTACTTACACCAATAAAGCCACCTCTTCTTCAGAAAAACCTATTATTAAAACAGCGACGATTTCTGCTACCGCCACAGCGGGCTATTTTTATAAATATCAAGATAACGCGAAACACGTTATTTATACGGATAAACCGCGTTCCGATGTGGTCTTAATTAGCAAAATGAAAGTGACCGTTCCCGCACAAAATGCGCCGCCACAATTTTTCAATGCACCTTACCCGCCTACGCAGGTTTCGTTTAATAGCAATCCGAACAAAAAACGATTTAATTTTTTAATCGCGCAAGCGGCGGCGCGTCATCAAGTGGATGAAAAATTGTTGCACGCGGTGATTCAAACCGAATCGGCTTATCGCGCGGACGCAATTTCTTCAGCGGGTGCGGTGGGTTTAATGCAATTGATGCCTGCGACGGCGAGTCGTTTTGGTGTATTGGATAGCAATAATCCCGAGCAAAATATCAATGGTGGCACGCGCTATTTGCGGCATTTGATGGATTTATTTCCGAACAGTTTGGATTTGGCGATTGCGGCGTATAACGCGGGAGAAAATTCGGTGTTGCGTCACAATAATTCGATTCCACCTTATCCTGAAACGCAAAATTACGTTCGGCAAGTGATGGCGTTGTATAAACAAAAGTCGTAAGAATTTGAAACAAAAAAATCCGCTAATGAAAGCGGATTTTTGTATTGAAAAGCGGGAAAACTATCTTTCCAATAACGCTAATTTATCCGGTTTACCATTCCATTCGTCCGCATCGGGCATCGCATCTTGAACGGCAGTAATCACTGGCCAAAGTTTTGATAATTCGGCGTTCAACTGGATGAAAATTTCTTGACCTTCTGGCACTTCATCTTCGGCGTGAATCGCATTCGCGGGGCATTCTGGTTCGCACAAGGTGCAATCGATACATTCATCGGGATCAATCACTAAAAAATTTGGGCCAACATGAAAGCAATCAACAGGACAAACATCAACACAATCCGTGAATTTACATTTAATACAATTTTCAGTAACAACAAAAGCCATAATTTTAAATCTCAAAAAAGATAATGGTGGGGTTATTTGAACAGGTGCATTTTAGCAGAAAGTTACGGCTTACCAAACAAATGTGGCGCGGTGGGCGGTGTTTTCTGTTGTAAACAATGATACGCGGCATTTTCATATTTAATCGTTAACGATTGTGCGTTTTCATGTTCGATTAAAAATTTCTCTGCTTCAATCGCGGTTAAATCCTTCATCATAAACGTCGCGATACATTCACAGGCTTTGCCGACTCGCGCTTTGTCGTTTTCAGGATTTGCCGAATTTTTCAATTCACGTTCGACACATTGATTTTCAAATGTTTTTTCAAATTTTTGCTTGTTGCTCGACGTGACCGCAGAATTGAGTAACGTGTGACTAATCGGTGTTTTTTCTGCACTGGCAGTTTGTGTTTTATTTGCCGAGGTTTTTTCGTCAGTACAACCAACCATGAGCAGTATGCTTGCAACGCTCAAAACGACACACACATTTTTTATAAAGGGATGTTTTTTCATAAACTTGAAAGGGAAAATGGGTAAAGTATAATTATGCGGGAACCACGCAAAAAAGCAACGCGCGGTTATTCCTTTTGGTCTCGCTTACTACCAGCCCATTTCAAGGGGTTTTACACTCTTTTCCACTTTCGATTTGATTGCGAAAGGAGCGTTGCGAGTTGGCAATGCTATACGAGCGCAGAGCTTAATGTAAGGCTAATCCAATTTATTGACGTAAGTAACAGTGCGTAGTAATCTGCGATTATATGTAGTAATCTATTGTTTTGTATTAAGTTATTGCTCGTGTATAATGCTTTTCGTGGAGCGAAAACCAAGTTTCATGTTAAAAAATCCCGTTACATTTTTAGTAACGTTAAAAAACAGTCGGGACACGTTACATCCAGACTTTAAACGCGCATTCGAGCAAAGTTAGACTACATCGTCGTAGATTTTGTGTTGACAGTGTGAATAAATCGATGAATCACAAAATTATAGATTTTATGGATTTTCATAGATTTTTAGTAGTGGCAAGCTATTGGCGTTGAAGCGTTTAGATGAATATAGGATACTTTCCTATGTAATTTACAACCATTTTACCAATTTAAAATAACTGTTTGGAGATTAACAATGACTGAAAATACACTTGAAACCTGTCCAGAAGAAAGACTTAGACAGGCAGAACATCTTGTAAGAATGAGTATGTATTACGCAGCGGGTTTAGGACTTGTTCCTGTACCGGTTTTTGATTTAGTTTGTATTACTGGCGTTCAGCTTGATTTATTGAGACGATTAAGCAATTTGTACGATGTAAAATTTTCAAAAGATGTAGGCAAAAACATCGTCGCCTCTTTGGTTGGCGGCGGTGTGTCTTACTCAATTGCGCCTTTATTTGCAAGTGCAGTTAAACTAATTCCGCTTGTTGGTTCAGTGTTGGGTGCTGTGAGTATGTCTGCTACTGGCGGTGCTGCAACTTACGCATTAGGAAAAGTGTTCATCGAGCATTTTGAGTCAGGAGGCACAATTTTAACTTTTGACCCAAAAGCTGTTAGAGCGTTTTATGAAGATCAGCTAAAGGAAGGCAGTGCCATCTTGGCAAAAGCGAAAGACAATGTAGTAAGACCACCTGAGCAGTCAGGAAAGTTAGTTACTGAGACTAAGTAACAAAAATCAGTGTATGTCCAGTGTTGATGTGAGACTTCTTTCAATACTGGACACTTTCTGTGCTTACAGTTCAGATTTATTTTAAGTTTTTAAATAATGGGGGGAGTAAAAATGCCTGAAATCGCTTTAATTGTTATAGGATCTCTTGTTATTGGTTTTCTAGGTAGAAATAGAAAGTTTGGATTTTGGGGTTATTTCTTTGGCTCATTATTGTTCACACCATTCGTTGGTCTAGTTTTAGTTTTTGCATCAGATAAAATATCAAGAGAAGAAGTTGCAACCTCTTAAATTTAGAAAAATTTTTACTTACGATACGGTCAAAAATAACGATTCAATTTCAATTTTGAATAATCATATAACTTTCACATTTTGTGCGGGCATCTCAAATGACACTAGTTCAAATAGGGAAATTTTTTTGACCGTGTATTTAAATCAAGTCGAGTTTTAATATGTTTACAATTTATAAAAAAAATGATGTAAAAAATATCACCTTGTTAGCCTGTTCGATAATAGGCTTTTCTATGTCTTCTACTACATTGGCTGCTGAAGGCGGAAAATTGAGTTTAGTTGACGCGATAAAAACGACGCTGGAATTGTCGCCTACTCGTTTCATTCAACAAGCTAGTGTTTCTGCCGCACAAGCGGGCGTAGAAATTCAAGAGGGGACGTTCAATCCGACAACATCGGCTGGAATCAATTATGGGCAAGTTTATGAGCCATTGAACCATTTTGTAAATAGCACACTAGCTGGCCCAGGTTTTACAGGTGGAGATAGCAAAATAAGCTACGACCCTTCCATTGGTTGTGGAAAAGCTCTTACTCCATGTTATGTTTATAACAACTATTGGGGGCGTAATTTAGCAACCGTTCATGCTGAATTGAGCAAATACTTTGAAACAGGTATCAATGCGACAGTGAGTGCTTCCGACACCCGATTAAATCAAATCAATCTTTCGCCAGATACTAGACCCAATGCGAACACGACACTGGTCAATCTTAAATTAAACATTCCTTTATTAAAAAATGGCGGCTCAGAATCCGCAGCAGCTTTTTTAAACTCAGCCCGAAAAGGTCAAGAAGCGGCTATTCAAGAGTACACATTTTTTCTCACCGGATTAGCGAATGATGTAATTCACGCCTACTGGGATTATCGTTTAGCGGCTGACAACGTCAAAATTCGTGAAAACTCCAGGGATCGCGTAACGCGAATTTCCAGTCAGGTTGCTTTGTTTGCTTCCGATCCTAAAATGAAGGAAAAAATTGCTCAAGTGGTTTATACCGCTGAAGGTGCTAAAGTGGCTAAAAATCGGGTGGTCATTGAAGCACAACAAGCGATGGAACAAGCACGCACTACTTTTGCTTTAACTTTAGGTGTTGCACCAGAGCAATTTACAAACATCGCCGAGCCAAGTGATGAAATTCCAACAGGTATTATTCCTAGCACGTTTGATTCTAAAAAAGTTCAATCAATTTGGCGTAAAACGGCTGTAGAAAATCGTTTAGATTTACAAGCTGCTCGCTCACGGCAAGAAGCAGTGAGTTTTATTGTTGCTAAAGCTGAACGTGATTTATATCCACAAGTTGATTTGAACCTTGCCGTTGGTTATCAGGGTTTAAAAGAGGGGAGCAGCATTGGTAATATGGCATCTGCATTAGGAAATAATGTTCCTGGTCCAACTTGGGCGACCGGTGTCGAGTTCAGTTATCCGATTGGCAACCAAGCCGCAGAAGGTACATTAAACAAAGCTCGCGCCAATTATAAGCAAGCGGAATTATCGGTTTATCAAGCAACTCGTGGTATCGACGCAAGTGTTTTAATTATTTCGGGTTTTGTTGATCGTTATGTTCAAGCTATTAGTCATGCTGAACAAGCGGTTAAAGAAAATACCGCCGCCCTTGCAGCGTGGAAACGCACTCCATTGACAGATCCAGTTTCAATACTCGGTATGCTGCAAACTGAAGCGCAATTGACTGAATCCACTTTCACCGTCTTACAAATTCGTGCCGAATATACAAAACTTGTCTCAGATATTCGTTTTAAAACGGGCTTGTTAGGGAAATCGACTGGAATTGAAGATTATGGAGTCAGTTTTAACGATATAACTCAGCTCCCACGATAAACGAATTCAACGTATAAACGTTTTGATTACGCAAAAATATAGCCACATTTTTAACTAAAATGTGGTATTTACCAGGTGAAACGATGCGGATGCTTGAAAAACAGTTTAAGGTGAAGGGTTGACGTATAGTATCTAATTCGCTAACATTCACTAACATTAGTTAATAAATAAAAGCGAATGAAATACTATACGAGCCGAGAAGCATCAAAGATTTTAGATGTACACCCGAACACATTGAGA
>Ga0268283_1000252_pt1 | contig 44517 bp, 48 predicted proteins | sample saktaG_13_FD_190140 | JGI IMG/M metagenome (GOLD analysis project Ga0268283, IMG submission 190140) | Saline water microbial communities from Sakinaw Lake, British Columbia, Canada - sak_2013_06_06_36m | ecosystem: Environmental > Aquatic > Non-marine Saline and Alkaline > Saline ...
TAATCCCTTATCTTGTGGCTGAGCCGACAGTTTTCTTCTTACCTTTGCGGGTACGAGCATTAGTTTTGGTTTTTTGACCACGGCATGGGAGACTTTTACGATGACGAAGACCACGGTAAGAACCGATGTCCATCAATGCTTTAATATCCATAGCAACTTGCTTACGGAGGTCACCCTCTACGATGACGTTGCTTGCACGAATCTCTTTTGCGATTGTTGCAGCATCGTCTTCACTAAGCTCAAATACACGCTTGTTATAATCAAGCCCAGTAGCATCTAAAATCTTACGTGATGTATGTAAACCGATACCATAGATATAAGTTAATGCATACTCTAGACGTTTTTTCTTAGGTAAGTCCACACCAGCAATACGTGCCATGCTTATCCTTGTCTTTGTTTATGTTTTGGGGTTTTGCAGATAACGCGAACGACCCCTTTGCGCTTGATGATTTTGCAATCGTCGCACATTTTCTTCACTGAAGAACGAACTTTCATTGTCAAGCTCCGATATTGTAATCCTTTGCCACTCTCGTAGGTGCACATCATACGCACCAATACTTGTAACTACGCCTACGCAGTTATAAATACTCAATGTTGCTTGTCCAAGAGGGCAAAGTGGACGCGTATTTTACAGAAATTTACGTTAAAGTTTTATTAAGATAAGAAAAAAGAGGATTGATAAGAGTTGTATTTATACAATTCTTATCATATAGGGGGATTCAAGAACAGTTTCTAGGGCTTCTAGCTCTTTCATTAAAGAACGAATATCACATTCTCGTGCTTCATGGGTTGAAATCAATAAATGAGCGCACTCTTGGGCAAAGGGGCGCTGTATCATTGCCTCTATCGAGATAGCATGATTGGCAAAGAGTTGGGTAATTTTCGCCAAAATTCCCGCTTTATCGGTAATGCGAAGTCGTAAATAATACTTCGAGCGAATATCATCTGCACTTTTGAGACGCAATCCCTCTTCAAGCGGATGATTAAACCCTAGCATGGGGGAGCGTTTTCCTGAGCGGACAATATCAATAATATTGGCAACAACGGCACTCGCCGTCGCATTTCCGCCGGCACCCGGACCATAATAGAGTGTTTCACCCACACGATCACCCACAACGCTGATACCGTTCATAACACCATCAATCTTGGCAATCATCTCTTCTTGTTTGACCAACGTAGCATGAACACGTAGTTCTACTTCTGCTCCATCACGCTTGGCAATACCCAAAAGCTTGATGGTATACCCAAACTCTTTTGCAAAGGCAATGTCCGCTTGGGTAATCCCCTCGATACCTTCAATCAATATCTCTTCAGGTTTTGCATCGATCCCATACGCGATGGAGGCCAGAATCAGAAGCTTATGTGCTGCATCAAATCCGCCGATGTCAAAAGTAGGATCTGCTTCTGCATATCCCAAAGCCTGCGCTTCGGCTAAAACTTCATCAAAAGCAACGCCCTCTTCCATCATTTTCGTGAGCATAAAATTACAGGTACCGTTCATAATTCCCATAATAGAGAGGATATGATTGGCAGAGAGACCATCACGCAATGCGTTGATAATCGGAATTCCCCCAGCAACACTCGCTTCAAATTCAAACGGCAAATCGCCTGCAAGCTCTTGAAGTTCGTATCGGTGATAGGCGAGAAGTGCTTTATTAGCAGTAACAATCGCTTTTTTACTTGCTAATGCACTTTTTAAAAGTTCAAACGGAAGCTCAACGCCTCCCATTAATTCGACAATGATGTCAATCTCAGGATCATTGATGATTTCATACGGATCGGTAGTAATCGCGATACTTAGATCACTTACTTTGCTGACATCCCGAACGGCACCGCTTTTAACAACAATATCTTCACCCGCACGTGCTGAGATAATGGCTGCATTTTCTTCTAAAATTTCAACAACAGCGCGTCCTACTGTCCCAACACCCAATACACCAACACGAATCACTCAGCGCCCTTAGAACTAAACTCTTGTAAAAATTGTTTGATATTTTTTGCCGCTTGACGAATACGCTTATCGTTTTCAATCAATGCAATACGAACATACTCGTCCCCATACTCACCAAAACCGATCCCCGGAGCAACGGCAACATTGGCTTCTACCAAAAGACGTTTTGAAAATTCCAAACTTCCAAGATGACGAGCACACTCAGGGATTTTTGCCCAAACAAACATTGATGCTTGGTTGCGACGAACCGGCCATCCCGCACGGTTAAAGGCTTCAATTAATACATCTTGTCGGTGATCGTATTTGTCCGTGATTTCTTGAACACACGATTGATCGCCATTGAGAGCAATCGTAGCTGCAACTTGAATCGGGGTAAACATCCCATAATCCAACCAGCTTTTAATTTTTTGCAATGCGCCGATGAGCTTAGCGTTTCCAACGAAGAAACCAACACGCCATCCCGCCATATTGTAGCTTTTAGAGAGGGTAAAGCTCTCAACCGCTACATCTTTTGCCCCCGGAACAGACATAATCGATGGAGTTTTATACCCATCAAATGTCAAATCTCCATACGCAATATCACTAATAATATAAAAACGCTCACGCTTTGCCATAGCAACAATACGGGTATAAAAATCAGGCGTTACGGTAGCCGTTGTCGGATTGTGGGGAAAGTTTACCACCACATATTTCGGTTTAGGAAACGAGATATGAAATGCCGTTTCAAGACGCTCAAAAAAGAGATCCTCATCAACTTTGTAATCTTCATCAAACGGAAGTTCCATTTTTTGGACATTTCCGCCTGCAAGAATAAACGCATACGAATGGATTGGATAAGTAGGATCAGGGACAACGGCAACGTCTCCCGGATTAGTAATGGCGTACGCTAGGTGAGCATATCCCTCTTTTGACCCCATCGTTGCAACTGCTTCGGTTTCAGGATCAAGATCAACATCATAACGACGTTTATACCAGTCACAAATCGCTCCACGAAGCTTTGGAATCCCTTTGGATGCCGAGTAGCCGTGTGTTTTGGTTTTTTGAGCCGATTCAATCAGCTTTTCGCGAATATGCTCTGGGGTATCACCGTCAGGATTTCCCATACTAAAATCAATAACATCCGCACCAGCGCGTCTGCGAGCCATTTTTAGCTCATTTACTTCAGCAAAAACGTATTTTGGAAGTCGTTTAATTCGATCAAATTGGATTTCATCAAACATGATGTGTACCTGCCATTAAAAAATTGTGCCATTCTAGCACTTTTCCTCTACTCTCAAGCTTATAAGGGTATTTTATTCCCTTAGCGTCCATCAGTGGCATGCTCTATCCACATCCCCTCTTTGAGAAGTTTCATCCCATTGGTATTAGCAACTTTTAAATACATTGCCCCCTCAGGCAGGGAAAAACTCATTCTCTCTTGTGCCTTAAAGCTACGCAAAGAACTAAGGACGTTCATATTGGCATCCAATACGGCTATATCAGGATACCATTTATTGCCATATGGTGCTTCAATCGTTAATGCTCTGGATTGATTGACGACAAACCATGCAGGCGTTATACTTTTCTCCATTTGCGCCCCCTCATCAGAGGTAATCGCCGGAATTTGCCATAAAACAGAAGATGCATCTATCTCAATCGTCCATTTTTTATCACGCATAGCTCCTGCGGTAATAATCATTGCATTGTCACGTAAAATTTCACTAAAGTATTTGGGATCAAAAACTTTTCTGCCGCTCAAGGAGATTTCCATGCGAATCGTCTCACCATCGCTTTCATAACGATGGATATTAACACGCTGTCCGATAGTATTGAGGGCTTGAACAATAATTTTAGAGGAGAGGATACTTCCATGAGCAACCTGTAGACTAACGTCTGTTTTAGTATCACCCGCCACCAATGAAAGGGTAAAAATTACGAACCAAATAAGAAGCTTCACTACCAGTTGCTTCCCTTATTTTTAATCTTAAATTGTTCAAAAGTAAGCTGTTGGAGTGACCCATTTTCGTACGAAAACCACACTGCATTTCTCTCTTTTAGTATTTTACTGCCCGAAGAAGTCACCATTTCTAAACGACCATGTCCAAAAATAAAAAGCCAGTTTTTTGTATTGTCAATTATTATAGGCTCTTTGGTGATTTTTTGCGTTTTTTCTCCGGTTGCTAAATCCATCATCCCCACCCATACTTTGGAAGAGGGTTTGATGCTAAGCACATTGCCAAAATTTACAACCTGACTTGGTGTATCCAAAACAACACTCTTATTTTGTTCTTGCGTTAACTGCGTTGTATTGCCTTCGGTACTATTAAGCTCATTGGTTACATTCACATCACTTGCATTCATTTCACTTGAGTTGGCATCAACCACTTCAATAGCCGCACTGTTTAACTCCATAACCTCTTCTTTTGGAGCAACACTAAGTTCCCCTTGCATCATCGAACCCATTATCATTAAGACAATGATTGCACCTATAGTCCCAAAAATCCAGAATATACGCGAATTTGAAGAAGCTTGCAAGACAACAGATGGTTTTGCAATCGCCATATCAGGATGAAGACCCACGTAGGCATCATATTCACTGCGCAACGATTCAAGGTTTACACCGTATTCACGCTCCAAAATAGAAGTAAATCCCATAAATTGAACACGATTTAATCCATCAAAAGATTTATGCAAGAGCTGCTCAAGTTTAGCCCGTGCAATATGGGTACGCTCATGAATACTATTGGCCCCAAGCTCTTGCAAATCTTCAAAGGACTTGATACTGCTCATCGCATTCTCTCCATCAAAATTGCTCCAGCCACTCCTACATTAAGAGAATCAAAGTCATGTGCCATCTCAATGGATACACCATGGTCAAGCCCTTTTTCAACACGACCGCTCAATCCTTCACCTTCACTACCTAAAATCAGTGCACGCTTGGAGTCAAAGCTCATCTCTCGTACATTTTTCCCCTCAAGCGTTGCCCCATAAAGGGTAAATCCTGACTGTTTTAATTCATGCATCACGTCATGGATGTTATGGACAACAACGATAGGCAAATCAAGTGCCGCCCCGCTGCTCGTTCGGATTAACGCTTCCAAATTTGGCTCTCGAATACCGGTAATCACAAGTGCTTCCACTCCAAGAGCATACGCACTTCGTACCAATGAACCCATATTTCCCATATCGGTAATAGAGCTTAACACGACAATAAAACCACATTTTTTTAAAAAAGGAGAGGCATAAGGGACGATTTGAGAAATCTCGGCAATGTATCCTTGATGATTTCCCCCTTTGACCATCGATTGAGCTGCAATCTCTGGTATTCTCTTAATCTCGAAGCCCATTTTCATCAATTGACCGTACTCTTTTTTATCAATCTCTTTGGCAAGATAGAGTGTTTTTATCCGATCACGATGACGTTCAAGTGCATAAAATACCGGTTGTTTTCCGTAGATGAGCATAGTTTGTAATTCCTTATAAGTTTAAGAGGCGGGTATAGCACTCTTTTGGGTTTTCGCCGGTAATCTTGGCGATGAGCTTGGATGCCGCTTTTTTGGGTATATCGAGGGCTAGTATGTCGGCTTCATTCAAACTTGCACCACAAGAAGCAGAAGCTTCGATAACCACGACCCATTCACCCCGAATTTCCCCTTCCATTTTAGAGAGGAGCTCGGATGCAGACCCTTGATAAAAGCGTTGATATTTTTTGGTAATTTCTTTGGCCAAAAAGACTCGACGATCAGGTGCCGAAACGACAAGTTCATGGAGTAGTTTATCCAAACGTTTGGGAGATTCATAGAGTACGGTGGTGTAGCCGTTGAAAAGAGCCTCTTGAAGGGCAGCGGAACGGTCATTGCCTTTATGCGGTAAAAATCCGAAAAAGAGCATTTTTGTCTCACAAAAGCCACTCGCGACAAATGCACTCAGTACCGCATTAGCACCCGGTAAAATATCATACTTAACCCCATTATCCAAACAATAACGTACCAACAATTGCCCCGGATCACTAATCCCCGGCATTCCCGCATCACTGACATAAAGGACATTAGCATTAAAAAAATCGGGGGTGAGCTTAGAAACAAATTCTGCTTCATTATGAGAATGGAGACTTAAAAATTGTGGTTCACTGGTTGTAAGATTATGACGTTCTTTGAGTAAGTGTATGAGTTTTTTGGTAACACGAGTATCTTCGCACAAAATGATGTCAGCAGTAGAGAGAACTTCAAGGGAACGGATGGATATGTCGGAGATATTACCGATGGGAGTGGGTACAAGAGATAACATTATTCTCTCTTTAATTTTAGTTTTTTCTATAATTCAAGAAAAATCTGCCTCGCAGAGGCTAGCGTAGCCAAAGGAATAATTCCTTTAGCGTTTCAATTATGCATTAAGCGCGTAACGTTTTTTGAACTTGTCGATACGACCAGCAGTGTCTACTTGACGCTCAGAACCAGTATAAAACGGGTGACATTCATTACAAATATCAACACGGAAAGCATTTTTTGTGCTTGTTGTTGTGAATGTGTTACCGCATGCGCAACTAACAGTACATTCAACAGTATTAGGGTGAAGTTCTTTTTTCATAATATGACCTTGTGAGTGACGGCGTTGTACGTCAATCGGTTTTAGTTTTACATCCATACCTGGGGACGGATTGTTGGACGCGAATTATATCCAAAACTTTTTAAATTTACAACCTCATCGAAGCGATAGCCACCGCTGCGGTCTCAGAGCGTAAAACCATCGGCAGGTTAAAATGGCGGATACGGTGTGAATTACACGATTTGCGTTCATTATCATCAAAGCCACCTTCGCATCCAATCACCACTGTTTCAAATTCTTCATTTTTACCCAAAACTTCCCCGCCAAAATCGAGAACAATGGCTCCAGGATTCGCATTTAAAAAAGTGCTAAGGGCAGGAGTCTCAGAAAGTTCTATAAAAGAGGTTCGTCCGCATTGCGTCATGGCGCTTTCCATAATACGGTTAAAGCGCTCAAAGTCGAGTCGGAAATTTCGCTGAGAACGTTTGCAATGGATAAACGTGATTCTTGAAACACCAAGTTCCATCAGCATAGGCAAAGTTTTTTCAATCGTTTTGGGGTCAACAATACACCATCCGATGTGGAGTTTTTGGGGTGCTTCACAGGGAGAATTTACTGAACCTTCACGGACAAAATAACCATTACGTCCATCGGTTTTCTCTAAGCGATAATGATGCGCCACATTCAGGGTATCACGGTGACGAAAAACGATTAAATCACCCAGTACATGACGGCGTACTTTGATGAGATATTTATATTCTTCACCTGAGACGACAAGCTCCCCCAAACCTGCTTGTGTATGGAAAATAAATTTCATACCATCATCCAAAGTGTCACGATTAGCAATAATGCCATCTCTATTCCCAAATAACGAAATGCTTTACGTTTATAGAGAGCAAACGCCCCCTCTTGGGTAATATCGGTACGTCGCTTAAGTGTCTTATACCGCTTAACTTCCAAAACAATCATAACGATACCCACAACAATCATTGCATCATTAGCAAGACTAAACTGCAAATGTTTTGCCGCCATCATTATCGCTCCTGTCAAAAGAATCAAGGCAATCAACGATCCTGAAATGGGCATAATAATTCGCATCCGTTTAGCATAACGAATTATCTGATTACTCAAAACGAGCATAGTAATGTTGAACATCACTACCCCTATCAACATAATAACTCCAACCGTGTGGATTTCTAATCCCATTGTGTACATAGCTTCCATAAAGGAGATTTTACCCTATTTTGTCTATAATGACTTAAAAGGTGACAAGGGAGTCATAAATGGCGGTAACCGTTGAAGAGGCTTTATCTCTTATATACATGCATGCACACCCTCTTGGAAGTGAAATCATCCCTATTGAAAACGCCCTTGGTCGAGTATTGGGGGAGGAAATTATTGCCGTTCATTGCCTTCCTCCATATGACAACTCTGCCATGGATGGGTATGCTGTTACGATTAATGATGCGGGTAAAACCCTCATTCAATCTTGTACGATTTTTGCAGGCGATAAAGATGATATTCGTATGGTTGAAGATCAATGTATCCGTATTATGACCGGTGCCAAAATCCCGCAAGGGTGTGAAGCGATTGTCCCCATCGAAGAGGTAACACTTACAGGAAACAGCGTTCTGCTTCCTGAAAAAATCAAAGCCTCCCAACATATTCGTCTCAAGGGTGAAGATATTCAATCCGGTACGCTCTTGCTAGAGAAGGGAACCTATCTTCACGCCCACCACCTCACTTTGCTTGCCTCTCAGGGGCGTACTCACGTGCGAGCCTTTAGATCCCCTCGCATTGCGTTGTTTGCTTCAGGAAATGAGCTTAAAATGCATTTTGAGGTGATTGAATCGCATCAGCTTTACAATACCAATACTCCAACCTTCGCAGCACGCGCACGTGAACTTGGGTGCGATGTTATTTTTACGGGAACGGCTGAGGACACCATGGAAAGTATCCAAAGCCATATCAAAAGTGCATTGGATGCCGATTTCATTATCACTTCCGGCGGGGTGAGTGTCGGGGATGCGGATTACACCAAAGAGGCATTTAGTACTCTGGGGATGGAAACACTGTTTGAGTCCGTCGAAATCAAACCCGGCAAACCCACCACCTTTGGTTGTATTGGCTCTACCCTCATTCTCAATCTTCCCGGAAATCCACTTGCTGCTGCTTTGTGTTTTGAACTCTTTGGTCAAAGTGCGATTATGGCACTTTGTGGTCGAAGCGACAAATATCTCAGCACCATCACCACAAAAATGGGAGAGCCTTTTACCATGAAAAAAGGGCGACGCTCCTTAATCCCCGGCTGGTTTGATGGGGTTGCATTTACACCATCACCTGTTTTTGGACCGGGGATGATACTCCCGTTATCACGTGCCAATGGATTTATGATGGTAGATGCAAAGGTAGAAGGATTTAAAGAGGGAGATGAAGTGAAAATCATCCCCACGCGATGGTGCATGAGCGCAGAAAATCAAAAGTCGTTAGTGACTTTTTAAACGGTTGTGGGATTGGTAAATCCCTCTCCGCTTTTAACTCTCTCCCACAACTGTGGATCGTTCCATCCTTGGCATATTTCTTCGCTAAAATAGATTTTATCGAGTTCAATAAGCCCCATAATATCCGAATAGGCATCTTCACGAAAACATTGTGCGTATCCCGTCTCAGTCTCATGAACGATGATACTGCTAAGGCGTACCATTTTTTCGCCATTGACCATTTTGGTAAACCATATCAATTTATCAATCATCACAAAAATCACGCGGCTAAACTGCTCAGCAGAGGGAGAAACCGGAAGTTGTACCCAACGGTTAGAGTGGCGTTTCATATCGGCAATATACTGCTCATCGTCTCCATCCCAAAGGGCAATCGAATGATCGAAACTGTCGATAAGTTCTTTCATCCCCTGCTTCATCAACCCAAAATCGTACACCATCTGACCATTGTCAAGATACTGTGATTCAAACAACACTTCCACTTTATACGAATGCCCATGAAGCGATGCACGACAACGTTGGGTTGAGCAGCCTCGAACTATATGAGCATTTTCAAATTTGAATGATTTTCTGATTATCACTGTATTTCCTATTCTATCAAAAGCTTATTTTGTAACCCTAAACATCAATACACCTCTTTACGGTGTGCCACACGAATGATTGCGATAAGCAGCAACTCATTTTCACGAAGATATATTACCCGATAATTTCCAGCACGTTTACGGAATTTCCCTTTGTGCTTTCCCTTTAGCGCTTTATCTCCCGTGAAATTACCTGACTGGAGATCTAAAATTTTATTGGCAATAAGATTTTTTGCCTCATCATTGAGTTTTAAAAACTCTTTTTGCGCCTCTTTCTCAAATGCAACTTTAAACATTAATTCCAGCTGATTTAAATACTTCTTCAAGGGAGACAAGAGACGATTTTCCGCTCTTGAGGTTATCAATACGCTTATCTGCCACCATTTCATCCAAAGTATCAAAGTAGAGTTCTATTGCTTTTTCGATAAGTCCTGTACGTGTTTTATTTAACTCTGATGCATACTCATCCAATGTCTCAATTATCTCTTTTTCGAGACGAATATTAATCGCTTGCTTCATTATCGACCTTCTTGATTATTTTGTAGATACAATTGTAGTGTTTTAGAGGAGGGGTGTCAAGATTTTTGTTATTATTGGATGATTGTGACTGATTTATACAAGGCTGTAAACGAAAGCAATATGTATTTACACTCCATGGTTTTGATCCCAGATACGAATATGCAAACGGTCACTGTAAATAAATCCGCGTCGTTTGCAAAACTCAATGACCGCTTCGCAGTTCGCTTCAATGTGTGCTTTATCTCCGCCTAGTGGCATACAATAGACACTGGTATAAGGATGAGGAGCAATAATCGTATCCATCTCCGCTTCCAAAACACTGACCAACGAGGGTTCATCGACACTAAATTTAAAAAAGCTTCCGCTTGCATTCGCGATAATAGTGCTAATGACGTCGCTTTTATACCGCTTTTCGAGAGGCTCTCCGCTATTGGAAAGTTTAACCGATAATGCATAAATCGCCTCTTTGTAAAAAGGGTATTTCTGAAAATCAGGAGCAATTGTCGCATTCGTCTCAAACGTTACACGATGCCCTTGGGAAATTAAATAGTCAATAAACTCTACGAAAATCGGCTCATTCGCATAAATCAGTGGTTCACCGCCTGTAAGGACAACATCGACATGAGGAGGGAGGCGATAACCGTTCATAATCCAAATCAGCGTTTGAAGCTCTTCGATTTCCTGCCACAATTCACCAAACCCTTTGCGATCGACTGCATACACCGTATCGCATCCGATAATTTCAACCCCAGCAGGAGTTATCTCACGGCACCCAAATCCCTCACACTTGAGGTTACACCCTCCAAAACGGAAGAACAGAGAGGGAGTCCCGACATACTTTCCCTCCCCTTGAACCGAGTAAAAATGTTCAACTAAATAGAGCATCTCACCCTCCCGTCTCATAAAATGCCCGCTTGGAGAGCTCACCATCAGGATCACTCCAGCGATTCTTTTCAGGCTTCGTTCGAATAACTTCTTTGAGAACCAAGGCTGCCTCTTTTATATCCCCGCGTCGTATCGCATCACGAATACTCATCGCCTCATCAAAATACAAACATGGAATCAAATTCCCCTCAGCGGTAAGACGAATGCGATTGCATTTCGCACAAAAATTATCTTTATGAGGTTCAATGATTCCAAACTCATAGCCATTATCGAGTTTATAGTAGTGTGAGGGTGAGTGTCCATCAAACCCCTCATCACTGTAAGGATAACGGCTTCCTATAATTTCTAAAAGCTCGAAACTTTGCATCCCTTTAATATCAACCTCGGCATGCACGTTTTCCATATATTCGATAAAACGAACCGTCATATTGCGCTCTTTGCAAAACTCTAACACATCCAAAATCTCAGTATCATTCATCCCTTTCATCGGAACCATGTTCACTTTGACTCGGAAGCCCACCCGTAATGCCTCTTCGATTCCTGCCAATACGTGACTTAAAACATCTTTTTTGGCAATTTTTTCTGCAACATCGGGGATAAGAGAATCTATGGAGACATTAATACGACGTAATCCGGCATTATAGAGTTTTTGTGCAGAGCCTTTGAGTAAATACGCATTGGTAGTCATCGCCAAATCAATATCACTTTTATAATCATGAATCATCTTTACAAAATGATCAAGATCTTCACGCAACAGAGGTTCTCCCCCTGTGATACGGATTTTTTTAACTCCTGAATCAATGGATACTTTGATAAACTCAAACAGCTCTTCAAAACTAAGAAGGTTTTCTTTAGGAACCCACGAAAAAGGTTTTTCAGGCATGCAGTATTGACACCTGAAATTACATCGCTCCGTTACCGAAACACGTAAATAATCAACCGTTCTGCCATAACTATCTATTAACACGACTATCCTTGAAAATCCCTATAAAAAGGAGCAATGCGCGAGTGTATCTAAAAGTAGTTTGGAGTTTTATTTATTGGGAAGATTAGCAAAAAGTATTCTGCCTCATATGAGGCAAGCTTCAGTGCCTTAGCGGCTAGCGTAGCCAAGGGAATCAATCCCCTTGGCGCTTAAATCAGTGAACTTCTGACCAGATTTTACGTTTCCAAAGATATGCAAGAATAGCGAAAATAAGAGTATAAAGCATTACTCGAAGACCAACGTCTTCACGCTCAGCTTTTTTCGAATCTCCAATATCTTCCATATAAGCAATAACTTCTTCCTGAGCTTTTTCACTCAATCCTACACGTGGCATAGATGTTCCTGCCAACAGCAATTGAGGATCATTGATAAAGCCATGCAAGTAGTGCTCTTTACGGCTTTTGATATACTGAGACAAATCTGGAGGCGTTGCACCCATATATGCTTTGATAGCGTCTTTTGGTGTTGTCGCTTCAGACTTCGCATAGCTCATCGAGTGACAACGTCCACATGCAGCATCATAGGTTGCTTTATGTACATCTTTCTCAGCTACTTTTGGAGTAACAGATTGAAGATATGCTACAACGTCCATAATCTCTTGAGGAGACATCCAGTTATAAGCAGGCATGGGGAATGCTTTTGCTCCTCCTACTGGATATTTATGACTGAGGTGCATAGCGCTCACCGGATCAAAAATAAAGTTTGCCAAATAGTTTTTGTCATAAATACGACCTGCACTACTCAAATCAGGCGGAACAACACCATACGCTGCTGCCGCATCTGCATTTGGTATTGTAGCAGGGTGCCCTGCCGCTTCAATAGCGTGACACGCAAGACAGTTGGCTTCTACAAGGACTTTACCATTAACAACATTCCCAGCAAGAGAAGTATCAACATTTTTCAAATCTTTAAATGCGAAATCTGCCGCTTTTACTTCAGGATGCATTACATGATGCGCATACGGTTCGATTCCATAATAAGTAATACCTACGAGAGCAGCAATAACCGCCAATATTTTAAACTCTTTCATTATTTGCCCCCTACTTTTTTAGCTTCTGCTTTAGTAACAAATGGCAATGAAATAAACAACGTCAAGAAAGTTATTGATGAAGCAAATCCAACCCATGCATTTGCACCTGTCGGAGGTAATTTACCATACACTGTAAGGACAATCAAGTCCACCATCAAGAACCAAAACCAGTATTTAAAATACGGACGCTGATTAGCAGGTTTTACCATTGGTGAACGATCCAACCATGGCATAAGAAAGAAAACAGCCTGAGCAAGAGCAAATGCGATTAGACCCAACGATTTTCCTGAAACACCAGCGATTTCAAAAAAGAATCCGCGTAATACTTCATAACTCCACAAGAAATACCACTCAGGGTAGATATGTGCCGGCGTTTTAAGACCATCTGCTTTATCAAAGTTAACCGGATCCATCGCGAAATCGTAATGGAAGAAAACCAAATAGAAAAAGAACAACAAGAAAAAGCCTAAAACAAAAAAGTCTTTAGACAAGAATACAGGCCAAAAAGGGACTACTTTAGAATTCTTTTTATCTCCTGCAAGATATTTCTCTGCTTCTTTGTCAAAATCAAAAAATTCTCCTGCTTCATTGTTAACATGCGGAAAACGAAGTGCATAAAAGTGAAATACAATAGCACCAAGAATTGCAAGAGGAATCAATAATACGTGAAGCATAAAGAAACGGGTAAGGGTAGCATCAGATACATAAAAGTTACCGCGAATCCATACGACTAAATCACCGCCGATAAGAGGAATACCGCCAAAAATTTCGGTAATAACGTATGCTGCCCAGTAGCTCATTTGTCCCCATGGAAGCATATAACCGCTAAACCCTTCTGCTGAGAAAAGAACAAACAACAACATCCCAGAAATCCAGATCATTTCACGCCCTTTTTTATAAGAGCCATAATAAATACCGGTAAACATGTGAATGTAAATTACCAAAAAGACAACCGATGCACCGACAGCATGAATATGTCGGAATAACCATCCGTAGCCAACTTCTTGCATAATCGTGTAGTTGACACTATCAAACGCCATATTAACATCAGGCTTGTAGTACATTAAAAGGAAAATTCCCGAAACAATCAATAATGTGAACATAACGGTTAGCAAAACACCCATTGCCCACAAAAAGTTAATATTTTTAGGAATCCAATATTCCGTCATCATCACTTTTACGAATTTATCAATTCCTAAACGCTGATCAAACCATTCGTACATCGAATCTGCTTGCTTAAATTCTGCCATCTTATGCTCCTCCTGCTTTCGCCATCATAGCTTTATACTCAGGACCTTCTTCACCAAGGACAAGAGTTGTTCCATCAATTTTAAATGGAGGAAGATCAAGTGGACGTGGAGGCGGTCCAAATTTATTCACACCCGCCAATGAGAATTCACCACCGTGACAGGCACATTTGAAATCTTTTTGATCATTACGATATGCAGGAATACAACCCAAATGAGTACACAATCCAATCATAACAGAGTAATAATGATCACCGACTTTAACACTGCGTCCATCAGTTGGCTTCATATCTTCCGTATATTTTAGAATAAATATCGGTTTACCGCGCCATACTGCGATTTCTAGTTTATTGGCTTCAAGCGCTGACACGTCTACGGTTGTAAAACCAGCTGACATGACACTTGGAAGCGGATCCCATGTTTTCTTCATTGCAAGGAGTGAGGCAACCCCACCCACAGCGGCAACGGCACCAAAGGCTTTACCTATAAAGCCTCTTCTGCTTTCATCTTTCATCATTTCTCACTTAATTTAGAAATTTAACCCTCTATCATAAGGCAGAAAGGTTTAATTTTCTATAAAGCGAGCTTATTTCGTATAAATTCAATTATTTCTTTGTTACTTCTTTGATAATTTTGATAACTTTTTGATGATTGATTGCTTATAACTTCCATAAGTTGCTCTTTATCATAACCATCAACAACAGGAATTCCCATTTTCTCAAATAATGGGAGAAAATCTCTTGAATAATCAGGGCGTTGCAAATAAATCGGGCGTCCGCCTCCGGATAAATTTTGTAAAACGGCCATAGGAGAACCGCTGAGAAGTACGTCGGTGTGGCGAATTACCGTGTCATACTCTTCACTCTCATGGATAGTACCAAAGCTTTCTTTAAGGTTATTTTCATACCCAAAAAAGTGATAAAAACCCATCAACAGCTCCATTTTATAGGGAGTAAATAAGGCTTGATAGCGCTCTAAATCTTTTTCGTAATCATCATCACCAAAAAACAGCGCCATTGGAATTGTTTTAGGGAGCACTTCAGTGTACTTTGTATCCACAATAGTTCCAGTAGCAATTCTATCCCCGTGTAAATAAGGTGAAATTAAAAATTCTTTCTCATATATCCCTGCATCAGGATTATCACAAATACGGATAAAGGTTGGGAAAAACAGGGTCATATCTTCCATCAACGTTGGATTAATCTCATCCGAATCAAAGATAATTTTATCCCCATGTTGAGCAATCTGAGGAATATTACGGACAAGATCAACTCCCACCGCACGCTTAATTCCATAATGACGCGCTTCTCCTGCGATACGAAAATCCGAACACAATAACGTAATATCCAAATCACTCAGTTCGTTGAGTATGCACGCTGCACGATGAAAACGATCTAAGCCGATACGGTGTCCTGTGTGGACGTAATAAAATAGACGCATTACTTCTTCCCCGCCATTTTGATGTAAATTTGTAAAATATCCAAAGCCGCCGGTGTCATACCGCTGATTTGTGAGGCGGCTTGTAGTGTTGGGGGATTGAACCGTCCTAGCTTATCAACAATTTCGTTTGACAGACCCGATACCGATTTAAAATCAAAATTTTCAGGGATGGCAATGTGCAACATCCGTGACATTTTTTCAACATCTTCGCTTTGTTTCTCAACGTAACGCGCGTATTTTGCTTCGATTAGAATCTGCTCTTGGATATACGGATCAAGCGTTGAAAAACTCGGAATTAGGGCTCTAAGTTTCTCTAAATCGAAACTTTTACGCGAAACGAGTTGCGTAGCTGCCATTCTGTCATTGATACGCTCTTCATCAATGCTCTCCAAAAATGCCAGAAACTCTTTTGTCGGTGTCAAAATCGTCTCATCCAAAAGGGCAATTCCCTCATTGATTTGAAGCCGTTTCATCTCGATTCGTGCCATTTCCTCATCACTTATCAGTCCCAATGCATGACCGTATTGTCCCAAACGCAAATCTGCCGTCTCTTCACGTAGCAGTAGTCGATATTCGGCACGAGAGGTAAACATACGGTAGGGTTCTTTCGTCCCTTTAGTGACCAAATCATCAATCAATACACCGATATACGCTTCATCACGACGCAAAACGAGAGGTGCTTTCCCCTCAAGCGATAACGCGGCATTAATCCCCGCCATCAACCCCTGTGCTGCTGCTTCTTCGTATCCGGTTGTCCCGTTAATCTGACCGGCACAGTAGAGATTCTTGACTTTTTTCGTCTCCAATGTATGTTTCAGCTCGGTCGGATCAACATAATCGTACTCGATGGCATAGCCGTAACGGACAATTTTGGCATTTTCCATACCGATTACCGAATGAATCATCTCTCGTTGCACATCAGGCGGAAGGGAGGTGCTCATCCCATTAATATAACACTCGGTATTCTCAGCCGTTTGCGGCTCAATAAAGAGGTGGTGGCGTTCTTTGTCCCGAAAGCGATTTACTTTATCTTCGATACTGGGACAATAGCGAGGTCCTACCCCTTCAATTTGTCCTGTAAATAAGGGGGCACGATGAAAATTCCCCTCGATTAAGCTATGGGTATCTTCGTTGGTGTAGGCGATATAACAAGGAAGCTGTTTTTTCTCACGCGCAAATTTTTCACGGTCGGTACGAAAACTAAACGGATTTGGGAGCTCATCACCGTCTTGTATCTCCATCACACTAAAATCGATGGATGAACTGTCCACACGAGGGCATGTTCCCGTTTTTAGCCGTCCGACGTTTAGCCCGTGAGAACGGAGGGAATCGGTAAGACCTTTGGCGGCAAATTCTCCGAAACGTCCTGCCTCTTGGCGGATTTCACCGATATGAATCATCCCGTTTAGAAATGTCCCTGTCGTTAAAATGACACGCTTGGCACGATATTCGTTGAGCAAATGGGTTTGTACCCCAACCACCGTATTGTCTTCAATAATCAACGAAATAACCGTCTCTTGAATAAGGCTCATGTTGGCAGTTGTGAGAATGGTGTTACGAGCAATCACACGGTATTTATCCATATCAATCTGCGCGCGGCTTCCTCGTACTGCGGGACCTTTGGTGATGTTGAGAATACGAAACTGTATCCCTGCTTCATCAGTCAACAAACCCATCTCACCGCCGAGGGCATCGAGTTCACGGACTAAATGCCCTTTTGCCAAACCACCAACGGCAGGATTACAGCTTGTCGCCCCAACTTGCTCGGCTAACATGGAGACCATCAAGGTATTGTGTCCCATACGGGCAGAAGCGAGTGCGGCTTCGATTCCTGCGTGTCCGCCACCCACTACAATTACGTCATAGTTCATTATTACTTCTTTTGCGTAAATTATTAACGTGATTATAACGCTTATAGTTGAAAGCACTAAAATCTAAAGCAAAAACAGTATAAAATTAAGCAAAATCTTTAATGCGAGACATACCATGGACACACCGAAAACTCTTGAAGAACTCTTAAAAAACTATGATCCTACTCCTCTTGAATTTGATCCTGCTGTCGATGGAGACGAAGAGCACCTTATTCGTGATGATCTTTTAAAAGAAAAAGAGCGAATAAAAGATGTTATTACGAAACTTAAAGAAAAAAATCGGGGAGATCGAAAAGTAAGGCGTTAAAGCTAGGCACGTTATAATTTCTCAAAAATGGATACCAGATATGCTTCAAACCGCATTCGACGCTTATAATTCTCAAAACTATCCAAAAGCCCTAGAGCTTTTCACTGCTCTTGCAGAACAAAGCAATCCTACCGCTCTCTCATCCCTTGGCTTCATGTATCAGTCAGGACTTGGAGTGGAAAAAGATCTCTCTGCTGCGTATGAGTTTTATGTAAAAGCAGCTGATCTCGAAGAACCGACTGCTCTCTTTAACCTCGCATTGATGTATGCTGATGGAGTTGTTGTGCTGCACGATCAATTCAAAGCCCATGAACTTCTCATCCGATCTGCTGTTTTAAATTTTCCTCAAGCGCAATACGAAGCAGCCCTTAGCCTTGAACGAGGGCTTGGATGCATTCAAAATTTTAGCGAAGCGGCATTTTGGTACGAAGAAGCGGCGAAGCGGGGGCACGCAGGAGCCTTTAATAACCTCGGGGTTCTTCTCAAAGAGGGGCATGGAGTTTTGCAAGATTATCCCAAAGCGTTTATTTGTTTTTCACGAGGTGCGGGACTTAATCTCGCTGAGAGCCAGTACAATTTAGGACTTATGTACGATCAAGGATTGGGATGTGATGCCGACCATGACCAAGCACTTGAGTGGTGCCGCAAAGCAGCCTATAACGGTCACGAAAAAGCCAAAATAATTATCCAAAATTTACAAGAAGAAGGAAAAATAATATGGTAACTAACATCAATACCTCTTTTAGCCCTGAGCATATCCGATTTTTGAGTTACCTCAAAGCGGTGGGGACAGGACCAAAAGGAAATCGTCCCCTTACCCGTGAAGAAACCAAAGATGCGTTTTCACTCATCATAGAGCGACGTATCCCCGATACGCTTATCAGTGCTTTTTTACTCGGATGGAGAGTGCAGGGTGAGAGCGAAGAAGAACTGAGTGGATGTATCGACTATTTGGTTGAAAAACTCAAGCCTCACAAAGGGCAAGGGGTCGAAATCGGCTATGCGATGGATGGGAAAACAAAGTTTCCCTTTCTAATGCTCAAAGCAGCTGAATTATTAGGTGATTTAAACATTCATGCGACGTATGATATTCCCCTGGGACCAAAATATGGAAGTTCACCTCATCAATTTGACCATACTGCACCCAATCTCACTCTCCATCATCGTCGAGATTTACTCAGCGGATTAAGTGATTTAACACCGTTGCGCAATGATATTGATATTCGCACCGCATTTAATACCCTCGAAAAACTCAATTTTTTAGCTCCTACGGCTCTCATCGGTATGCATCACGCCCCCTATTTTGATCTCTATGCATCACTGTATGCACCGTACTATACACGCTTTTTGATTGTCCAAGGGCACGAGGGAACACCCGAAATTATCAAGAATACCAAATATAAAATCGTCGAAAACGGCGAAACAACTACCCATCACATTAACCCCGAGGATTTTGGCATTGTACCCATTAGCACCAAAGAAGAGATGAACGTAGAATCGATGCAAGCCCTTATAAATAACCCCGATGAAAATCTTGCTAAAATGGTACAACTCAACGCGGCATTTTTAGGTTTTACAGCAGGAAAATATAAAAGTATTGAAGAAGGTATGGCGTGTTTACAGGATTAATTCGTGAGATGGCACGTGTTAAAAACTTTGGAGCTAATCGCCTCTCTCTTAAAGCGGCACACAAACCAAAACTCGGAGATTCCATTGCCATCAACGGAACGTGTCTCTCTGTCGTCAGTATCGAAAGTGATGGATTTAGCGTCGAACTCTCACCTGAGACTCTTACTCATATTGCCACCGAAAAGCTCACGGGGAGTGTCCATATCGAACCTGCTATGATGATGGGAGATCGTTTCGAAGGGCACATTGTCCAAGGGCATATTGATACCATCGGAACCGTTGAATCCATCACCGACAATGGCAACAGTTATGATGTCATCATCAAAATAGATCCTGAATTTATCCCTCTCATCCCCCCCAAAGGCTCCATCACCATCGATGGAGTCAGCCTAACGGTCAATGATGTACTGAAAAATACATTTCGTCTCACCATCATTCCCATCACCATGCGCGAAACACTCTTTGGAACGTATAAAAAGGGGACACGTGTGAATATCGAAACCGATGTGTTCGCCCGCTATATGCGTCATATTCTCACCACATCCAGTAAAAAAGATTTGAGCTGGAATGATATTGACCACATCAGCGCGTTGTACTAACCATGAAAACTGTTGAACTCATAATGATGATTGCATTTGTAGGGGGATTAGCCATTTCACTCTATAAGATCTATCTCTTTCTTCCTCAAAAACCTTTAGCGGATGATGATACCACACCCGAATCAGTCACACAATTGGAAAAAATCATGGTTGAATCTAACACTCCTGAGATAACCGAAGAAGAGCTATTTGAAAAAATGCGCAACCATCCGGAGTTTGATACGAAACATTTTTGGCGATTTAATCCCAACCGCCTTCGCCACCTCATCGATAACTATCGCCTTAAAGAGCCAAATTTTCGTCTCTAAGGGATGTTATCGTTGGATTGCACCGGATTTTATGCTCCATATCAACTTTCTCAAAAAATTTTAACTCTCTCACCGATGCAACGGTTGCACTACGATACCCCTCACCTTGATTCAAATAAATATTTAACCCGTTTTCATAAAGAGCCAACCGTGTTGCCAAAGCCGTTGAGTACGTTGTCACAACTCCCTCATCCCCCATCAACCGTGCAACATCAGCGAAATATTCTCTCGTCCAAAGGGCTGGATTACTAGCGGGGCTAAAAGCATCTTGATAACAGACATCCCAAACACCTGCCAACTGGTACATTGCCACTCTCGCATCGGTAATCTCAACGGTAATGCGAGTCCGTTCATCCTCATACTCTCCGCTTGTGGCAAGGTCTATAATGACATTTCGGTACGGTTCAAAGATTTCAGGATAGGGAAAATCAATCAAAGAAGCAACCAATTCACCATCCAATTCGGGAGAATAAATTTCCAAAATCGTATTAGGGAAATACCTATCACGGTAATAGAGACTCAGAAGAGTATTAAATCCAAGCCCGAAACAAATATCGATGAGGCGCAAATGATCTTTTTCTTTGTGCAGTGCAAAAGCGGATTCGATATGTTTTTTCAGCGATTCGTTTAATGCTCCATCTTTGGTCGAATGGTAGTGTTCATCGTACTGCGCACTGTACGCAGTATAGCTGCCGTCTTCACTCTTGACCCACTGCATCATAGTCCATTGCCCCACATGTGCATCTTTTTCGCCACAATCACATCATACCCTTCTAACAAATCAGAAATCATATTTGGGACTCGAAATTCTGATTGCTCCAACAACGCTTCCACCCTGCTCGTCTCCATTACACCTTGCTTTTGAACAATAATAATCTCAGCAGAATTTTCCATCAAACGGTAAATAAGCTGTAAAAATTTGAGAGGGAGTTCATGGAGATAAAGAACATCGTGGACAATCACCGCTTCGTAATCACGCGATATACCACGAGGAGGTGAAGAAAAATCTTTTAGTAACTCCGATTTTGAGAGAACTTCATGTTCTACGTTTTGATGTATTCCCGGATAACAAGAGAGGTCAACCGACCCATTGCATCCCTTAAGATGCTCACACAATTGGTACGCTAAATCATCTGCATGCGACGTTGCCATCATCATTTTCATTTGAGGCGATGGGCGAAGCAAATCAAAAAAAATCATAGTGCTAAATCGTGCAACTCTCGGAAAAGATACGCTTCGACTATGTCGTCAATGGTGCGTTGCGTATGCGCTACAAGAACCATCATTTGCTGGTCGATAAACTCCATCACGGGCTCGTAATTGCCAGTAACGATAACCGCATCCAGACACCCCTCTATCTCAGCGCGATCTTTATAAAAATGAATCTCAACGACTTTTCCCTCTTCGACCTCAACAGTTGCCCAGTGGGTTGCAGATAAAATCCCGACGAGTTCAGACTCCTGGGTATCATCGCCATTCATCGGTAATAAAAGCAGCATTAATCCACCTTGGATAAATCAAGTTTCAACGCTTCATTATCCATAATATCGATGTCTTTGCGTAATACTTCAGCGGCGATGGCTTTGGCATCTTCGAGAGAATGCATCGCACATGTTCCGCATTGGTAGAGGTTAAGTTCAGGAATATCACTTTGTTTTTCGACTGCAATCACATCATGCATAGAGGCTTCCCACGCTTCAACAACTTCCTCTTCTGTAGGAGCACCGATAACGCTCATATAAAACCCTGTACGGCATCCCATCGGAGAGAGGTCGATAATCTCGGTTTTGCCATTATTGAGATGGTCACGCATAAAGCCTGCGAACAAATGCTCTAACGTATGAATCCCCTCTTGAGATAAAATCGCCTCGTTGGGACGGCAAAAACGTAAATCAAAAACGGTAATATCATCCCCTTTTGGAGTTTTCATCCCCTTTGCACGACGAACGGCAGGTGCAGGCATAATAGTGTGATCGACGGTAAAGCTATCAAGAAGTGGCATAAGTATCCTTAAAAATCTGATTTTAGTTGTGGCAATAGTACCATATTTCATCCTTGCGTCGCTATAATTTGACTACTAATTAAGGAATATTATGAAAAGCCTCTTTGACGATTCAATCGCCTCCCAATATCAAAACGACCCACTAGCACTGCGGGTCTATACTTCTCAACTATTAGGTCAAAGCAAAGATTTAGTCCTTCACGGCGGGGGTAACACCTCGGTAAAAATCGATGGATCTCTTTATGTCAAAGGGTCTGGATGGAATCTCGATACCATCGAAAAGGGGGGATTTTCCCCTGTTGATTTAGACACCCTTATAGAGATGGCATCTCGTGAGACTCTTAGCGATACACAGATGGTCAAAGAACAACGTGAAGCAATGAGCGATCAAAGCTTTCCCAATCCTTCCATCGAAGCGATACTCCACGCCATCATCCCTTTCAAATACGTCGATCACACCCACGCCGATGCAGTTGTCACCCTCACCAACACCCCCAATGGCAAAGCAATCATAGAAGAGCTTTATGGTAAAAATATGGTTATTATTGACTATGTGATGCCCGGATTTGAACTCGCCAAACACATCCATACCGTGACACGAGACATTGATTGGGAAACCTTAGAGGGGATAATTCTCCTGAATCATGGGGTATTTACTTTTAATAATGATGCCAAGCGTGCTTATGAGAAAATGATTAATATTGTCACTGTTGCTGAAAACTATTTAGAGAAAAACGTCACCCTCCCCTGCAATGACTGCAAAGGCAATACCGACCCTAACATTGTCACCCACTTGGCGCATGAGGTAGGTACTTTGCGCGGATGCACTATTTTTCCCATCGTTATGGATTCTGCTCGTGCCAAATTGCTTAGTATCTTTCCCCATCTCGAAGTATTAATAAAAAAAGGGGAACTCACCCCCGAACATGTCATCCGAATCAAACCGTTTCCTGCCATCATTGATGAAGATGTTTCCTCCGGCGTTGCACAATTTGCCCACGATTACCAAAACTATTTTAATACATACGCCAACAAAGATCACATCTGCCTCGATCTTGCTCCCCGCTACGCCATACTTCGTGGAATCGGTGTTGTAGCCCTAGGAAAAGATGAGGAAGAGTCCGCTATTATTGCCGACATCGTATGCCATACCATCACGGCAATCCTATCTGCCGAACAACTTGGAGGATGGACATCTCTTAGCCTTGCACAGATGTTTGAGATGGAGTATTGGGAATTAGAACAGGTAAAATTAAAAAAATAACCACCTTCGTCATTCCCGCGAAGGCGGGAATCCAGCTCTTATTTTAAGATGGATCCCCAGATCAAGTCCGAGGATGACGGGAAAAATAAAAATAAGGAAAAAACATGAAAATAACCAAAAAAGTAACCTTCATCGCCAAAGAGGAGCATATTTTTACAGTAAAAAAACTGCTTGAAGATATGGTAGCCCCATCACTTAAAGAGCCAGGATGTCTTTTTTATTATATCTTTCAATCCAAAAGCAACCCAAAGAAATTCTTTGCTGTCGAATCATGGGAAAATAATGAAGCTCTTGAAGGGCATAAACATACCGAACATTATGCGTATTACAAATCGAATTATGAGCCATTTGTGGAGGATAAATATACAGAGGAGTTGGAGCTGTTGAATGAAGAGGCGTATGGATTTTAAATCCCCGGTGCCTTCCACATCGGCTCTAACGTCCCCTCATGAACCAACTCCATCTGTTTAGTATACACTCTCATCCATTTTTCTTTAACCTCTTGATAAGTCTGAAAATTGGAGAGATTCGGTTCATAACAGCGCTCTATTTTAACGATATTTTTTCCCGCTTCTTCAAAGCTTTTATAGACCCCTGCCCCGATTCCAGCCGCCATCGCCACACCCAATGCGGTTGATTCTTTCACTATAGGGACTTTTACTTCCAATCCCGTAACATCCGCTAAAATCTGTGACCATAATGTACCATTCGATGCCCCGCTCGCAAACGTGAGTGACGTTGGGGAGACACCGCTAAACTCTTTTATATTTTCAAGATTAATCGCACTTACGATGCACGCATTTTCTTCCAACGCACGAAACATGGAGCCGATATTGTATTTGCTGCTGTCCAATCCAAGCCCGATAAATGAGGGGCAAGCGTGTATCCATTCTCCATAATTCATACGGTCACTAAAGACAGGAATAATCCCATGCGAACCGGCTGGAATCTGTGATGCCAATACTTCAAGCTCGGCGTAGCTTCTGCCGCCACCCAATGCATCGCGAAACCATCGCATTACAAGACCGGTAAAAAAAGTAATCCCTTCCGCTTGAGACATTCCCTGCACAACATGGGGGTTAACCCGAAGCAACATCTCTTCGGATAAAACGGTATCAGAAGAGATATTGACCACTTGCTGCCAAAAACTCCCCCCTAACACAACCGCATCTCCTAATTTATTTGCCCCAAGTCCAGCCGTGCCGATTTGGACATCACCGCCACCCATCACCACGAGAGTTTCAGTGCTTAAACCTGTCTCTCTTGAAGCATGTACCGATATTTTTCCTAGAACTTCTCCACTTTCTTTCATAGGGACAAATAAATCTTTCAATCCATATTGAGCAAACTGGTGTTTATCCCAATCACGATTTTTGAGATTAAAAGCACCTGCTGTCCCTGCATTGGAGGGCTCACTTGCTAACTCCCCACTGAGTTTAAACAGTATCCAGTCGCTTATCATCGTAAAATAGGTTGCTTTTTCATACAGAGAGGGTTGATTATTTTTAAGCCATAAAAGTCGTGGAGCCGCACTCAGGGCAAACGTTTGTCCGCTTGATTTATAAAAATCACACTCCATAGTTGGATGTTCACGTTTTAGCTGTGCTACTTCAGATCCTGCACGACTATCAACATTTGCTACACCCCAAAGCTCATTCTTATCCTTATCATAGACGACAATCCCCTCACGCATACTCGAAGCGGATACGGCGATTATCTCTTTGGAGCTTATTCCTGCTTTTACAACAACTTCTTTGATACACTGCTTTGCTAATTCCCACCCATGGATAAAATCAAAGCCCATCGACCCTGCAATATTCTCTGACGCGATATGATTCCACTCATATTGAGCAATCGCTATTTGGTTTCCTAAAGTATCAAAAATAATCGCTCTAATGCTCCCCGTTCCTGCATCAATTACACAAAAATATGCGCTCATTTTGGTTCATCCTATTGATTTATTCATAAAATAGAAAGGTAAAAAAAGGGGGAGGTAAATAAAATCTGCCTCGAAAGAGGCAAGCTTTAGTAGCCTAAGCGGCTAGCGTAGACAAAGGGATGTATTCCTTTGTCGTAAAAATATTTATACTCGTGCTTCTTCACGACGCTGAAGTGCTTCCCATTTTGCATCAACACGGGTTTGCCACTCATCGATAAGATATTCGTATTGTTTCGTGAAAAGGTGTTTAAAACGCCCTTGAGCACCCAAATAATCACGAACAGGAATGATATTTTTCGGACGATAGGTAATATTCAACTCTGTACCATTGATGATTTCATACAACGGGAACACCAAAGAATCGGTTGCTAAGTCAGCAATTGAAATTGTATCTTCCGGTGCAAATTTCCACTCGGTTGTACAAGGAGAAACAGCATTAATAAATACAGGACCCTCAGTAGCAAACCCTTTTTGGATTTTAGCCACCATATCTTTCCATTTGCTTGGAGAGACTTGCGCTACGTAAGGAGCGCCATGAGCTGCCATAATTGCCATCATGTCTTTTTTATTTTTCTTTTCACCATAGCTTGTGCGACCGGCAGGACTGGTAGTCGCTGATGAACCGATTGGTGTTGAGCTTGAACGTTGACCACCGGTATTCGCGTACACTTCGTTGTCCAAACAAACATACATCATGTCATGCCCACGTTCAAAACAACCCGAAATCCATTGGAATCCGATGTCGTATGTCGCACCGTCTCCACCAAAAGCAACAAACTTAGGTTTACGATCTGGCTGTTTTAGGCGACCTTTTTTCTTCAACGCTTTGTACATCGCTTCTGCACCCGCAACGGCAGTTGAACCATTTTCAAATCCGATGTGAATCCATGATGCATCCCATGACGTATACGGATAAACCGCCGTACATACCTCAAGACATCCTGTTGATGCTGCAAGGATCAAATCATCATTCGTGGCATTGAGTACTTCACGAACAATAATCGAGTGAGCACATCCTGGGCAAAGGAGATTTGCCCCTTCAAAACGATCCGCTGAAGTTGAAAACTCTTTAAGGTTTTTAATTTTTTTAATTTCTGACATCATTAACCCCTTAGAAAAACGAAAGTTTCGGTCCACGAAGGCCGATATATTGCTGCAATGGCGTGGTTGGTTTTCCTGCATCCATATTTGCTTTGAGATCACCAAAAATACTCACTAAATGTGCTTTTGTCAAATCACGTCCACCCAAACCATAAATATAGTTGGTAAGTACCGGTTTTGCATCTGTGTTAAACAGCGTTCCTGCGACTTCGTTGAAAAGCATACCCACAGTACCGTGAGGACTTGAACGATCCAATGCACCGATTGCTTTTACATTTTTCAACACAGCAGCTAGTTGTTCTAACGGCCATGGACGGAAAACACGAATACCGACGACACCCGCTTTGATACCTGACGCACGAAGCTCATTGACGACTTCCATAGCCGTTTCAACCGATGTTCCCATACAGATAACTGCCATTTCGGCATCTTCCATTTGGTGTGTTTCAACAAGGTTATAACGACGGCCTGTTAATTTTTCGAATGCATCAAATGCTGCTTCAATTTTTGGAAGGGCTACCGTCATAAGGGCGTGCTGCTGACGTGCTTTATGTTCAAAGTGCCAATCTTCTTCCGTTTGAACCCCATGAGTTACAGGGTGATCAAGATCGAGCATATCATTCATAGGTTGAAATTCACCGACAAAATTATATCCAGCTTCATCCGTCATGGTATGAACACCTTGTGCCGTATGAGAGGTCATAAATCCATCTTGGTGAACCATTGCAGGGAGACGAACATCATGATCTTCCGCTACTTTAAATGCAATAAAGTTCAAATCATACGCGTGCTGAGGATTGTAAGCGTTAAGCTGAATCCATCCGCTATCGCGACCCAAATACATATCAGAGTGGTCACCGTTAACATTTAATGGTGCTCCAAGAGCACGGTTGACGACATTTAGGATAATCGGTAAACGCATACCTGATGCTGAGTAAAGAGTCTCAACCATCAACGCAAAACCTTGAGAAGATGTGGCCGTAGCTACACGTCCGCCCGCTGCTGATGCACCGATACAGCCTGACATTGCAGCATGCTCTGACTCAACCATAACGAATTCACCATCAACGTAGCCATTGGCTTCAAAGTTGGCATAATTTTCAACAATTGGGGTTGATGGAGTAATCGGGTATGCCGCTACAACATCTACTTGAACTTGGCGAAGCGCTTGGCTCGCCGCCATATTCCCATCCCAGACTTCAATGTCTCGTAGTTCCATGGTATCAGCCATTAGTCTTCCTCTACTTCTGTGTCTTTTTCTTTTTTCTCTTTTTTAGGCCACTCGGCAAGTGCAACATCTTCATCTTTTTGTTCAGGGAACATTAATAATGATTTTGGATTGGTAGGGCATACTTCCACACAAATCCCACACCCTTTACAGTGATCAAAATCGATACCAACCATCTTTTTATCACGGGAGATAATCGATACGTCTGGACAATAAATCCAACAGAACTGACAATCAATGCAGTAATCTTTATTAAATAACGGTTTTTCAATACGCCAATCGGCTACACTCGCGGTAAACGAGCTTGATGACGAATACGCTCTATCTTCGGGCAATGTAGTTGCGATATTGCTTATTGCCCCATCAAAGGTGCGAAGCATTGCACCAATTTCAAATCCATCCCATCCTGCTTTTTCCATTCGGTGATCCTTACTTTACTTCATCATAAGCGCGTTGAATCGCGATCATGTTGGCGTCAATGATTTTTTGAGGCAGTTTTTTCAATATACGAATCATATTTTCTTTGAAAAAATCCATCTCATACATACCCGAAACCTTCATCAATGCGCCGAGCATTGGTGTATTGGGGATCGCTTTTCCGATTGTCTCTTGCGAAATTTTAATACAATCAACGGTGTATACTTTTTTACCTTGAAGCTTTGGTTGTGACGCAATTAGCTCTTCAGTACTCAAATGAGTCGTAATGATGTAAACCGTATCAGGCTTTTCAAACGCCGTAAAATCAGCAACATACACCAACGCCGGATCGATTACCAAAACATAATCTGGAGCCATAAATTTTTCGTGATTCATAATGACTTGATCATCAACACGATTATACGCTGTCATCGCAGCACCACGTTTGGCCGAACCGTAGAACGCGAATGCTTGTACATGCTTTCCGGTGGTGGATACAACGTCCGCTAAACCTTTTGCACCCGTTACAGCACCTTGACCGGCGCGACTATGCCATCGAATTTCGAGCATGGCTTCTCCCTCTGACTTAAATTTTTAAGCTTGCATTTATCAGTACGTGTATTTTATGTAACTTGCTCTTAAATGTAGCTTTTCGCTTTTGAACAGCTTCAAAAGCATGGTAAATATGTTACTTTATCCCTTTTTTTGCAATATGACGTACTGCTTGAAGAGCATTTTCTTGTATAACAAAACCAAATGTTGATAATTGTTTAAAATTATCATATCCACTTAATACGCCAATAGCCTCAACTCCAGCACGCACTGACGCTTCTAAATCCAGACGCGTATCACCGATCATCCACACATTTTGGGTATCTGATTTCATCTGCTCTAACGCAGTTAAAATAGGTTCGGGATGAGGCTTTGGATTGGTAACATTTTCAAATCCAATCAACACTTCAAAATAGTCCATAACCCCGAAATGCTCCATCAGTTCCCTCGAATAATGTCCTGTTTTAGTCGTCACAATCCCAAGTCGTGCGAACTTTGCCGCTTCTTCTATCGCCTCAATCGCAGTAGGGAGCATAAACGTCTTAGCCCTCGAAATCTCTCGGTAATACAGTTTATAGGTATTCACATGGGCATCGATATTTGCTTCAGCTACACCAAGAGCTGTAAACATTGTCTGTAACGGGTGTCCGATTTGTGACGTAATCATCTCATCGCTCACATCCGTCACTTCGCCATGAAACGCAAGCGAATGGTAAAAACTCTCCAAAATTGCTTCCGTCGAGTCAATCAATGTCCCGTCTAAATCAAATAAAATAATCATTTTTTCTCCCAATCAATATAATCTTCCCAAATGCCGTTAATAGTTGGTTTCACTCCGTGAATATGACGATTATACACATTTATCGTATTGGGAACTACCAAAAATAAGTACGGATTATCATGAACAATAGAGGCAAAAATATCCTGCTGCAAAGCAGCTGTTTTCTCAGGTTCTGTCGAGTTTTCCATCTCACCAATAAGACGATTAGTCCGTGTGCTGTGGTAGCCAATCATATTAAATCCTCCCGGAACATCCCCATCGCTGTGCCAAATCATATACGGATCCGGAGCAAGAGAAAGCCCCCATCCTAACAGCACCGTCTCAAACTTTTTGGGCATTACCACCGTATTCAAAAATGCCTGCCACTCCATTACTTTGAGGCTCACCTTGACCCCCACCCTTAGTAGCTGTCGCTGAAGTATTTCTGCCGCATAGGGGCGAATCGCATTGGAATTGGACGTAGCAATCTCGAAGCTCAAGGGATGCGCTGCATCGTACCCCGCAGATTTTAAAAGTGCCCGAGCCCGGGCAATATCTTGCTTGGGTGCTTTGATGCTCTCATTAAACCCTTTGCTCCCCGGTAAAAAAGGACCTCGACAAACAGACCCATGATTGAGGAATAAAATATCCACGAGCTCTTGACGATCAATTGCAAGCGATAACGCTTCACGGACTCTCGGGTCTTGAAATTTTTTCAGCCGTAAATTAAATCCCAAATAGGTATAGCTGTGCGACGGAAGCTCTACTTGATTAAAATTTTTGTGGAAATTGTTATCCAATTGACGCTCATACTGCATCGGCTCTAGTGCGTCTATATCAATTTCACCGTTTTTAAGCATCAAAAATCGGGTCATCGGATCACTAATGACATGAAAGATGATTGTGTCGATTTTCGGACGGTGCTCAAAATACGACGAATTGGCAACCAACTCTATTTGTTTGGAAAACTCTAACTTTTTAAGGATATAAGGACCTGTACCGATGGGATGGGTATTAAAAATACTTCCCATAATGTCTTTCTCATTTTCCAGAATATGGCGAGGGACAATCCCCATCATCCAAATCTCTAGCGCTTTAAAATAAGGTTTGGTATAGCTAACACGAACCGTGTAAGCATCCAGTGCACGTACCTCTTTCACCACCCGAAAATCAGTCGAGTACGGGCTCATTACTTTAGGAGAGGTGATGAGATTGTAGGTAAAAACAACATCGTCTGCACTAAAAGGTTGTCCATCATGCCATTTAACCCCATGACGAAGCTTGAACTCGATAACGGTTGGGGAAATACGCGTATACGACTGGGCTAAATCTCCGATAACATTTTGACCGCTTGCATCGTATTTTACCAAGGCATTAAAAATAAAATTGGCTATTTCTCCACTCGCCGAATCGGTTGCGATAAGAGGATTAAGACGAGCGGGATTTGAAGAGGTGCTTAAATGAAGTGTTGATGCGAACAAGGAAAAATGTAATGCTAAAAAAAAGAATAAATATTTCAATCTCGCCCCGCTTTTTGGGAGAGATTATAGCATTATTTACTCTCTACTATCCGACCATTGAGAGGTTGAACAGGGCGGTAATTATGGTCGTAAAATTTACGCAATGCAACGATTTGCTCTTTTGAAGCACTTTGAATCTCCTTCATTACATACCATTTTACGTTTTCACTGCATGGTGGTGTCGTGAGGGAACCCATAAAGTGAAAATAGCTATTACTATTTTTCGGAAGTAAATCGGCTGGATTCATCTGTGTTGACTTTCCAACTGAATCAAGTACCGTTTGAACCATTTTATTTGCCGTTTTCCCCTCTTCAAATAAAACAGCCACAACAAGCAAGTTTCCAAACGCACTTTTATGCACCATGTGAGCGACTAAATCGTATTGCTTTCCATCAATTTGTTCTTCACTTTTGCCGTGAAAATGAAATTGTGCCAATTTATAATCGACACCGTCCACGGTAATCATTCCGCCATTCTCCACATTGACTTGGATAGCATGACCATTATCAATGACGGAGGCACTCGATTTGACACTTTCATTCAAAGCAATCACACTGCTCTTCTCAATAGTTGATGTTTGCTTGGTGAGTATATTAATCGGTGATTGTGCTTTTCCCAACTGGCATGTTTCGCCAAATTCACCCCAATTAGCAGGACCATGATCCTCATAGTTCCAATGGACTTCATGCGTTGCCGCTGAACCGTGATGTTCTTCTGCAAAGACTGCGGTAGTGACTAAAAGCGCTGCTACGCTAAGCCCTAAAAAGATTTTATTCATACGTGCCCTTTTTTTTGAATTATTGTACGTCAATAACCTTAAGGTTCTTCTTTATCACCCAGTCCACACCTCTGGCAATCAATAAAATCAATAGCCATGCCAAAATCATCGTAATCACAGTGTGACTCAAAAAATGGTCCCCGATAAGCATTTTGTAACTTCCCATACTCCATCCGATTACCATCGCAACGGTGCCGGCTATTATTTTATTTTTTCGACTGTGAAACAAAAAAATCAACGATAAAAGGGCAAATCCACCACTGGCATGACCTGCCGGCCAACATTTTTGTTTCTCTAAGTGACAAACAGCACTTGGGTATTTCTCCCAAACACACGTATGGGGGTAGGCTCCCTCAAAAATATCAAGATTTTTAGGACAAGGCATATTAGTAACCGCTTTTAATGAGCCTACGATCAATGGAACCGCAATCGATGACAAAACAACAATCACCAACCCTCGCCGATACGACTTCATCCACTCTTTCTTCCACCCTACAATCAATCCAAGGAGAAAAAGAACGGCAACAACGATCAATAGACGTTTAATGCCGTCATAGAAAATAAATTTGGGAACAGTATTGCTGCTATCAACGATCCATTGATGGGTCAGCGGATTATAAAAATGGCTTTGTACCCAAATATCCGCTCCACTCAATCCAAAAAAGAGGACTGGCGCGATTAAAACAATGGCCGTAAGCCAAAGCTGCTTAGCGGGCGCCATGAAGAATATCAAGTTCAGAGCGATACACAGAGCTGTTGACCTCGACAAATCCTAACAAGGTATGAAACAAAGCATCGTGGGAGTAAGGCTGTGTCGCATGACGTTTCACAACCTCTTTATTGATTTTAAATTGTTTGCCAAACCACATAACAGCCGGGACATGTTTCTGAGCGTCAGGGGCAATCGCATAAGGAAATCCATGCAAATAAAGCCCTTTCTCCCCCAAAGATTCCCCATGGTCACTCAAATAAAACATTGCTGTTTTAAAGGTTGCATCATTTCCTTTGAGCAATCCGATCACTTTGGAGAGAAAATAGTCGGTATACAAAATGGTATTATCATACGCATTGGTAATCTCAGCTTGAGTACATTGCTCCAACTGATTGGTTTTACACACCGGAGTATATTTTTCAAACGCTTTAGGGTAGCGTTTGTAGTAAGCAGGTCCATGATTGCCCATCTGATGCAAGACAATAACAATATCCCCTTTTGGATGAGCATTGATGTACTCTTGCAAACCAACAAGCATCCCCTCATCTCGACACTCTCCCTCCTCGCACATTGTGTTTTTATCAGAGTTTTTATAATCTTCATACTGCATTCGGACAGCTACCCCTTTTGAATCGGAGTTGTTGTCCCGCCACAAAATATTGGCGCCCGTGCGACCTAAGACATCCAGTACATTTTCAGTATGCTGTGCAATGTCTTTGTCATACGCTTCCCGCCCAAAAGAGGAAAACATACACGGTACTGAAACAGCGGTTTCGGTACCGCATGACATAAAGTGCGGAAAATTAATCACATCTTCGTTTTTAAGCAGCGGCGTTGTCTGCCGAGAATAGCCGTTGAGCCCAAAATGATCCGCTCTTACCGCCTCACCGACGACGAGGACAACCAATTTACGGTGTCCGTCATTCTTATCTACACATGCGTCTTCACCGATACACTGAAGTCCTGTTAGCTCATGGGAAAACGATTTGTTGACATATTGTCCTATCGAATAAAGATAAAACGTCGGATTACTGTAATAGCGCAGAGGTTTATGTTCTCTCAAAAAAGAGGTATAAAATTTACTAAACACAAAAATAATCACGACAATAATACCCAAAGCAATAGCAATATTTTGGATATTTTCGAGTACTGCTTGCTTTAATGGCATCGATGCAAGTTTGATACGATAAACGATAATCGAGGGTAAAACACCCAAAAGAAGGAAATACAAAACTTGCTGAATACTAAACAGATCCATTGACTCATTCATATTGGTTTCAAGGATATTTTGAATCATGTGCGTGTCAACAATGATGTCATAAGAACTCATAAAATAAGCAACCAACGATGAGAGCAATAAAACGATAATCAAAAAAGGTTTTAACAAAAAACGTGAGCTAAAGAGACTAAAAACGATCACCATCACCGCCATCAATACCACACCCAAAGAGGCAATCATGGGTGCAGACCCAACCGTCAAGGGATAAACCTGCAGGACGTGTTTAAAAAATGCCCCATTAGCAGCAAGCGTCAAAAATAAAGCCACGCCAATAATAAGAAAACGCGGTTTCACGCCTGATGATTTAGATGCACGAGAAAACAATGGATCTCCAATAAAAAAAGTATCAAATGATAATCTTTTTTCGATTAATACGGCGTAAACCATTGTTATTATCCGATAATCCCTTATAATACGCCATTCCATTTATGAGGGCTTGATGCGCATACTCAAAGAACTTTTTAAAATTTATCTCCTCTTTATTGCCCTTTTCTTTTTGGGACGGTTAGGTCTTTATGCTTTGTATGCGGACCGATTAAGCGATATTAGTTTTGCCCGGTCACTCTTGGCGTTTTTATACGGACTCAAACTCGATACGATGACCACCTCAATCATCCTCATCATCCCTGCTCTCGTCCTCTCACTCACTCCCCAGTATTTTGCCAAAATTGCAACACGTCTGCTCAATGGCTACATCTTGACTTTTCTTCTTCTTGCCTTGTATGTCGAAAATGCCACCTTCCCGTTTGTCGCCCAATACGATGTCCGTCCTAACTATCTCTTTATCGAATATCTTAAATACCCCAAAGAAGTCACTTCTATGATTCTCAAAGAGTATCCGATTCAGCTCACCATCGCTTTTTTAATGTTACTGTTTACAGCATGGGTCTATTTGCGTTTTTCACCCCTTAAACTCCAAGAGGCACTGCGTACACCGCTGTGGAAACGTTTTTTGCTCCTTCTCCCCATCACAGCGTTACTCTTTATCGGGATTCGCTCCTCACTGGGTCATCGTCCGGCCAATGTCTCTGATGCTCTTTACAGCACCAACCGTATGGCAAATGAAATTGCCAAAAATTCCCTATACAGTATTGGAGATGCCTATTACAGTTACTCAAAAGAATCGGATAAGCTCATCCAAAGTTATGGAAAAATCGATTTGACCGAAGCATACCAACGTGTTTCTACGCGTCTCAACATACCCTTAGGAAGCGGTTTGCCGTTTAATCGACCGGAAGCCACCCATTTTGCCTCCTCTAAGCCTAAAAATCTGGTTATTTTTATTCAAGAATCGCTCGGAAGCCAGTTTGTGGGCTTTAGCGGCGGAGATGTCTCCATCACACCCAATCTCGAAAAACTCTCCCATGAGGGGTTGGCGTTTACCAATCTCTTTAGCAACGGAACCCGCTCGATTCGTGGACTTGCCGCCATGAGCTCAGGATGGCTCCCCGTTGCCGGCGAGGGAGTCGTAAAACGTAACAAATCCCAAAGTGATTTTTTCACCGTCGCTTCACTGCTGAAACCGCTTGGATACAAATCAAGCTTTATCTACGGCGGTGAAGGGCGATTTGACAACATGCGCAGCTGGTATATGGGAAATGGTTTTGATGAAGTGATCGAACAAAAAGATTACGAAAACCCTAGCTTTGTCAGCACATGGGGGGTAAGCGATGAAGATTTGGTGATGAAAGCCAATGAAAAATTCAAAGCCCATACGGCTCGAGGAGAGAAATTTGTCAGTGTCATGTTCTCCTCTTCCAACCATTCACCGTTTGAACTTCCTGATGGAAAAATCGAATTTATCAAGGGGAAACCGCGCCAAGGGGTTGAAAACGCCGTCAAATATGCCGACTTTGCCATTGGACGTTTCTTTGAGCTCGCCCATAAAGAGGCGTATTATAAAGATACCGTCTTTGTCGTCGTTGCCGATCATAATATCCGCGTCTACGGAGATGATCTCGTACCGGTCAATATGTTTCATATCCCCGCACTCATTATTGCCGATGGACTTAAACCTCAGAAATTTGAACGTCTTAGCACCCAGCCTGATGTTCTTGCCACCGCACTTGATCTGATTGGTGTCAATTTCACCTATCCTGTTTTAGGACACTCCATTTACAGTGATAGCAAGCAGGAGATGGCGCTCATGATGTTTAATGACACCTTCGCTTTGCGCGTCCATAACAAAGTAGCGATTATTCAGCCCAACAAAGAGCCCCTTACTTTTACGTATGAAAATGAGCATCTTAAAAATACCACGCATGACAGAGAATTAGAAAAAGATGCCTTGGCATTCGTCAAAGTAATGGACGATATGTATAACAAAAAACTTTTTAAAATGCCAATATAAGCTACGGTTGCTGATGCGATCCGTCACAATACGGTTTTCGACCTGAGCGTCCGCATCGGCAGAGCCATTTGTCGGTATCGGATTTGACGGAAAACGTGATCGGCGTTTTATCAGTTCCTTGATGGCTTCCGTCACAAAACGGAAAGAGGGAGGAAAGCCCGCACGTACAGTACCAATACTCTTTGTTAGCATCCAATGAAGCTTTAAACGGTTCGTTTATAAACTTGGATTCCATAATAAACTCCTAAAACGAGATAGGAAAATCATAACACGCTTTCGGTAACGCAAAAAAAGAAATTACTTCTTAATAACCAATATCATTTATCTCTTCTTTATCTTTATATGAGTATGATTATCAAAATATAAAAGGTTGAGATATGAATTTGCGTATTTTGGTAATGTTACAAATGGTTAGTGCATTTGTTTTTGGATCGGATAGTTTGGTCACGGTTGAGGGGTATGGTGAGGGCTTTTTCTTCTCTCAACCTCATAATAGGAGTGAAGGGGTCGGTGATCTGTCGTTTGAACCGGCATTGCATATATCAGATACTCTCACATTACATACGGGAATCGGATTTCAACACCCTGCGGAAGATGGCGGACTATTTGAAGCAGAGCTTGAAGTATTATCACTGGATGCAGCAATTAACAAGGAGACCGATCTCTCTTTCGGAAAAGTCCATATGCCGGTCGGGCTCTATAATCTTTATCATGAGCCGATCTATTTTCTGACAATAGAGCCTTCTCGGGTCGAACATTTGATTATTCCTGCCGAATGGCATGAGACTGCTGCACTGGTAACACAAAAAGTTGGGGATTACTCTTTGACCCTCGGCGCAATGAGCGGGATGGATGCATCAAAACTCCAAAGCAGAAGCTGGATTCGGGAAGGAAAAGAGTCTTATTTGACCGGAGGAGGAAAACTCGGATGGGTCGCCCGTATGGATTATGGGGCAATTGAGAAAGTGCTGTTAGGCGGAAGTATTGTCTCTACTCCTTTAAATGGATCAAACGGATCAGCAACATTAATAGAGGCACATGCGGCAGTACGTTTAGATAACGGCTGGGAAGGGACGGCGATAGCCTCCAAAGGATGGATCAGCGATATAGACAGTGTTCGTACCGCTGCGAGAAGTTTGATTGCCAAGAATGCCCAAGGGGCGAGTATGACCATCGGATACGATGTCGGACGTCATTTTGCCCTTTCTGCACGCAACGTTATTGTATTCGGTCATACGGAATACGCACAACCCTCTCAAACTCCCGAACCTACCGGGCTTGGCGGCTTGGCATGGGCAGGAGGTGTCAACTGGTATCTCTCCCCGCATGTTGTTGCCAAAGCGGAGTACCGTGACAGCAATCAAGAAGGGCAGCGATTGGGGATTGGAATAGGATTTGTGTATTGAATGGATCTGAACTTATTTATTAAAGTGTAGTATTTAAGGGAGTTGTGTAAATGTGATGGCGGGCCACTAAGGATTTGAACCTTAGGAGGTTTAACCCTCGCCGGTTTTCAAGACCGGTGCAATCGACCACTCTGCCAGTGACCCGCATAAAAAGGAGCATATTTCTTACATTTTGGAGGTGGTACCCAGATTCGAACTGGGGGTCAAGGTTTTGCAAACCAGCGCCTTACCGCTTGGCCATACCACCATCCATGTAATTGTGGTGCCCGGAGCCGGACTTGAACCGGCACAGTGTTACCACCGAGGGATTTTAAGTCCCTTGCGTCTACCGATTTCGCCATCCGGGCAACGATAACAAAAAAATATCTCAGTTAAGACATCGGTTTTCGATATTTCAACTGAGATATATGGAGCGGGAAACGAGGTTCGAACTCGCGACCCCGACCTTGGCAAGGTCGTGCTCTACCACTGAGCTATTCCCGCATTTTTTGTGGACTGGAAGTATAGCAAAAAAAAGTAGACGTGTAAAGAGGTGGGAATAAAAAATTCGCTATAATGAGAAATATTGAAAGTATTAAGGAATTTTTATGCGCAGTGATACGATTAAAAAAGGGTTTGACAGAACTCCTCACCGAAGTCTTCTGCGGGCAACGGGACTTAAAGATGAAGATTTTAATAAACCGTTTATTGGTGTAGCGAATTCACACATCGACATTATTCCGGGGCATTTTTTCCTCCAAGAATACGGTCGTATCGTCAAAGAGGCGATTCGCGAAGCAGGCGGTGTGCCGTTTGAGTTTAATACTATCGGTGTGGATGACGGTATCGCGATGGGGCATGATGGGATGCTGTATAGCTTACCAAGTCGTGAATTGATTGCCGACAGTATCGAGACGGTGATGAATGCCCACAAGCTTGATGGGCTTATTTGTATCCCTAACTGCGACAAAATCGTTCCGGGGATGCTGATGGGGGCGCTTCGTGTCAATGTTCCGACGATTTTTATTTCGGGCGGTCCAATGAAAGCGGGACATAAAAAAGACGGTACTCCCATCGACCTCGCAACGGCGTTTGAAGCCGTTGGGCAACACGCCAATGGCAATATGTCAGATGAAGAGCTGTATGAAATCGAGTGTGAAGCATGTCCATCAGGAGGGTCATGTTCAGGGATGTTTACAGCAAACTCGATGAATACGCTCTGTGAAGCGATGGGGGTTGCATTACCGGGAAATGGTACGGTTTTGGCGATGACACCTGAGCGTATTGCGATGGTCAAAGTTGCAGCGAAACGTATCGTTGAGATGGTACTCGATGAAAACAGTGAAAAATGGAATATGCGTAATATTCTAAACGACAAGGCAATTCATAATGCATTTGTTATCGATATGGCGATGGGGGGATCAAGTAATACTGTACTTCACTTGTTGAGCATTGCCAAAGAGGCAGAAGTCGATTTTAGTATTCATAAAATCAATGAAATTTCGGAAAAAGTTGCCCATATTGCAAAAATTTCTCCATCATTATCAACGGTTCACATGGACGATATTAATCGTGCGGGCGGTGTGAATGCAGTCATGAAAGAGGTGAGTCGTCGCGGTGGAGTGCTGCATCTTGATGCCATGATGGTTACGGGAGAAACACTGGGTGAGCGTATTAAAGATGCAGTTATCAAGGATACCAGTATTATTCATACCAATGAAAATGCTTTTTCTCCAGTAGGTGGCTTATCAATTTTATTTGGAAACTTGGCACTCGAGGGGGCAGTTGTCAAAACAGCAGGAATCACCCCCAATATGCGTCAGTTTACAGGGAAAGCAATTTGTTTCAACTCCCAAAATGAAGCCATTACGGGGATTATGAGTCACAAAGTCAAAGCAGGTGATGTTGTCGTTATCCGCTATGAAGGACCAAAAGGGGGTCCGGGGATGCAAGAGATGCTTGCTCCCACGGCACTTATCATGGGTATGGGATTGGGTGAGAGCGTTGCACTTATCACAGACGGACGCTTTAGCGGAGCAACACGCGGTGCCTCTATCGGGCATGTAAGTCCGGAAGCTGCGGAGGGTGGGCTTATTGCTCTAATCGAGGATGGGGATGAAATCCAAATCGATGTCGATACCCATTTATTGCAGCTCAATGTTGATGAAGAGGTTCTCTCTTCAAGACGATCAGCATGGAAACCTCACAAAAAAGAGATTACTTCTAAGTGGCTCAAGCGCTACAGTCTCCTCGTCTCCAATGCCTCTAACGGTGCTGCTCTTAAAACCGAACTATAGATTTTTTAAAATTCTGGATCCCCAATCGAGTTGGGGATGACGGGTGAGTATTGTTATCTCGTATTTGTAGTCTCGTCATCCCGTACCTCACGTGCCCTTTAAGGTAGATACGGGATCCAGCTCTTGCCTTTAAGCTCTTTTTTCTACTTTTCTGCTATTATTAAAAAATGTGATAACTTTTTAACAATAGGACGATAAAGTATGTTATGGTTTGCGTATCAATCGCCTGCTCCGGGAGTGGTAAAATTCAACCGCTTGGTTCTGGGTTTAATTATCATTTTTGGAGTTTTTTTTCAAAATATCGAACTTTTTTACCTCTATTTTGCTATCAATCTAATCTCTTTGATTACGACAGTTCAATTTTCTCCCACCAGTTGGCTTTTACATCTTATTGAAGGGGTGTTCAAACGATCTATTTGCACGATCTCTCCTGCGTACAAACGCTCCTATTTTATGAATCGGGAGAGTGAGGGATTTGAGCTGTTTGCCCGTTTACTCGTCTCTTTTATTGCGATTGGATTTTTCTCACACTATCCTCTTGTTACGTGGTTGATCGGAACGTTTATGGGGGTGTTTATGATGATTAGCACCTTTTTTGGATTTTGTCTTTCAGCGTTGGGCTACATTGGATTTAAAAGTTTGCAGAAATCTCCATCATGCTCTAGTGACGTGCAGGAATTGACTAGCAATAAAAATTGTATTCTTGCTCGAAATGGGTTTAAACCGTATACGAGGTGCGATTACTGTTCCCTTACGGCTCCCAAATGTGCCGGGATGCAATTTAATGGATTTGTCTTTGCCATTGCGTTTTTGGCAGCACTTTTTATGTTTATTACCAATGAGTTTTGGCGTGATATAAATATTATTGCACTTGTTGCTCTCTTATTTTGGCTGACGAACAAAGTGACGGTGAATACCGATCAGCTTGCCCGTACCGATTTTGAAAATCGGGAATTGAATGCACGGCTTAAAAACTATAATCAATCACTGGAAGCCGAGGTCTCTCTTCGTACTCAAGAGCTGGAAAAAATGGTGAAGCTCGATTCGATTACGGGATTGGTAAATCGATATGAGTTCGAACAACGCCTCAAAGCGGTCATTGCCAGTGCTAAAGAAGATCAAACGACCCATGTGATGTGCTATATTGATTTGGATCAATTCAAGATTGTGAATGATAAGTGTGGACACATTGCCGGGGATGAATTGCTGCGTCAGATTGCCCTTGTATTAAAGCGTTCTGCACGAGAAAGTGATGTGGTTGCACGTCTAGGCGGTGATGAGTTTGGGATTATTTACATTGATTCGACCATAGAAGATGCCCAACAACAAGCACAACGACTCTTGAATGCAATTGGGGAATACCGATTTAATTACCAAGGCAACATTTTTGGGATAGGGGCGAGTATAGGGATGGTAGGGATTATGAAAGAGTGCTGCACCCTGACCAATCTTTTATCTCAAGCAGATGCTGCGTGTTATGCGGCGAAAGACGGAGGCCGAAATCGTATCCATGTAGCCCATCCAGAAGATGCGACAATCCAAGAGCGTCGTAACCAAATGCAGTGGATTGGACGGCTGGAAGAGGCATTGGCAGTCAATGCGTTTGTTTTGTATGTTCAGCCCATAGTCCCTGTGTTAGATTCACTTCAGCGTCGTCATTATGAAGTCTTGATTCGTCTTCGTGAAGAAAACGGTGAGATTATCCCCCCAATGGCGTTTATCCCTGCAGCAGAGCGATATGGCTTTATGCCAAAACTGGATCGATGGGTAATCGAAAATACGTTTAAAGCATTCACAAAGATTTGGAACGAAGTATCCGAGGAGATCTATTTTAGTATTAATATTTCAGGAGCTTCACTCGGAGATGCGGGGACAAAACAGTTTATACGGAGTTTGTTTGGAGAGTATGGTGTCCCGTATCGTACCATCACGTTTGAAATTACGGAGACGGAAGCGGTTGGAAATATGACGAATGCCCTCTCTTTTATCAACGAATTCAGAGCTCTTGGATGCCGTTTCGCCCTCGATGATTTTGGATGCGGGCTCTCATCGTTTTCGTATTTGCAGAATATGCCGATTGATTATTTGAAAATAGACGGTTCATTTGTACACGATATTCATCTCAATGTGGTTAATCGTGCGATGGTAGATGCTATCAATCAAATAGGACACGTTATGGGGATAGAAACCATCTGTGAGTATGTTGAGAGCGCCGCCGTAATGCATGTACTTCACGACCTTAATGTGGATTTTGCCCAAGGGTATCATATCGACCGACCGTTTGCTATTGAAACGTTATTTACACCGCAGAGGTTGTAAATTCGGGAACAATGCGTTTTAAGTAGTTAATCGGCTCGTCTGAGAGTAAGAGTGTTTCAATATCATTGCGCAGTTGATGAATAGGATACACAGTTGAACCCGCAATCAGTATCGAATCAAACGCCGTTTTTTGTTCACTCTCATCCATTAAAAGTTCTTCATACAGTTTTTCTCCCGGACGTAACCCTGTGGTACGTATCTCAATTTCTTGGTTGGCATAAAGTCGAATCATCGTACGGGCCAAATCAATAATTTTAATGGGTTCACCCATATCAAGGATAAAAAGCTCTCCTCCACGTGCAATAGCGGCGGCTTGAAGTACAAGCTGACACGCTTCAGAGATGAGCATAAAGTAGCGGGTTATATCGGTATGGGTTAGGGTAATAGGCCCTCCCGCATCAATTTGTTCTTTGAATTTTGGAATAACGCTTCCGCTGGAACCCAAAACATTTCCAAAACGAACCGCTACAATCTCGCTGTTGCGCGGATCAACATTTTGGGCATACAGCTCCACGATTCGCTTAGTCGTTCCCATGATGTTGGTAGGACGTACTGCTTTATCGGTTGAGATGATGACAATCTTGGCAACATTATGGTCGATGGCACTGTCGATAACGTTACAGCTTCCGATGATATTATTGGTGATAGCCGCATGGACATTGGCTTCACACAGCGGAACATGTTTGTAGGCGGCAGCATGAATAAGTATATCAGGACGACTGGCCTCAATGATGGAATCGAGCATTTGCTTATCCAGTATATTGCACAGTCTCAGCGATGCAGAAGGGAGTTTTTCTCCGATTTGATAGAGATTGTACTCACTGTGATCGAGTAAAATAAGTTGTGCCGCACCAAATCGGTGACATTGTAGTGCGATTTCACTCCCGATACTCCCCCCTGCCCCTGTAATTACAATCGTTTTACCCCGTATAAAATTCCCGATAGTTTGGGTATCAAGGTCTTTGGGATGACGAGCGAGAAGATCTTCGATACAAAGCGGTTCAACACTGCTCATGGTATCGTCTAAGCTGACGGAGCGTTTAATCTCTTGAATAGAGGTTTCTTTGAGCTGGGCGTAGATTTGTTGCAATGCTTCTTGCGGTAATGAACCCTCGATGATTGCAGTTAGTATCGTATGCTTGGCAATAAGGGTTTGGAGCTGGGTAAAATCATACACTTTAATATTATGAATCGTTGAGCCAACCATGTTTTGATTTTTGTCAAGCACAGCAATAATGGCAAGGGGATAGTAGTCCCCTTTTAATAGGCTTTTAATGAGGGTGTCCGTGTTAGGGGAAATTCCTATGATAATAGACGGTTTGAGTTTGCTGATATTACCGCTTGACTCCATCATCAGCCGTTTGGAAAAACGTAGCGCTCCCAAGAGAGTAAAAGAGAGGAGTAAATCGATGACGATGACACTTCTTGGAAATGGTGAGAAAGGTTCAGGGAAGAGGAAAAACAGTAGTGCAAAGAGAGTGTAGGTTAAAAGATGAGCAAAAAAAAGCTTTTTAGCATCATTGAGAGCAAAAAAACGCCAAATGAAATTGTATCCGCCAAAAAGTGCAGTAGCAGTGAGTTTTAATAAAATGATGGAGAGGGCAACATACCAAAAAGGGGCAAGAAAATCCTCTTGGATACTAAAATTAAAACGGAGAAGATAGGCACTATAGAGGGTGAAAAAAGAGAAAAAGGCATCAGCAAGGACAAAAAAGACCAATCGCTTAGTACTACTTGGAGCTAAAAATGGAGGAATAACCTTTTGTCGAGTTGCTTGCATACGAGTTATATTTTCAGTTTATAAATTTTAGTCATTGGATCAAGAATAACAGGTTCAAAAAGAGTTTTATCATAATGTTCAAATACAAACATTTGTATGTAGGTCGAATTAAAATAAAAATCATCCAAAACTAAAAACCGTCCATAGCTTGCCATGTAGATAAGAGTTAGGCCATCGGAAGCAAAGTGTTGTTCGTTGATTTGAAGGGTATTGGTTTTATCATAGCCAACTTGATAAAAAGCTTTGATCGGAACTTCTTGATTTCCAATCTTGACAATATTTTTGTCTTTAATAACAGATATTCCACTTCCTAATTCAATGGTTTTCCCGGTATCTTGTGTTGACTGAGTTGAATAAAAAAATGGTTGTTCTCGATTGTCAGGATTTTTAAGATCTAAATTGCTAAAAAGAGTCACTGTAGGAAGAATTTCCATCATGCGTAATGGCAGATAAAGATAA
>Ga0268283_1000253_pt1 | contig 44443 bp, 41 predicted proteins | sample saktaG_13_FD_190140 | JGI IMG/M metagenome (GOLD analysis project Ga0268283, IMG submission 190140) | Saline water microbial communities from Sakinaw Lake, British Columbia, Canada - sak_2013_06_06_36m | ecosystem: Environmental > Aquatic > Non-marine Saline and Alkaline > Saline ...
AAGTGACGAACACTGATAACGGGACAGGACTTGGACTTGGACTTGCAAAAAGGATGTGTGATGATATGGGAATTGAGATATTGTTAACTTCGATTGAGGGTAGTGGTACTACTTTTCGACTGATGATTAAGAAAATTATTTCGTAGAGGAGCAATAAGATGAAAATATTTGAATACTCTAAAGATCAACATTAAATTATTAAGAAGAATGTAAAATGTAATATTTCTAGTAAAATATAGCTTTCATGTTCGCTGAACTATTCTAGTTAAACCTGAATTTTATCAACAAAACACTATAATAAAATAGTTTACTTTTTTATAGGCAGTTATTTTGAGCAAAAAACCCGCATTTACACACCTTCATCTTCATACAGAATATTCACTTCTCGATGGTGCAAATAAAATATCAAATCTTGTAGAACGTGCCAAAGAACTTGGTATGACTTCCATCGCTATGACAGATCATGGCAATATGTTTGGTGCTATTGATTTTTATCATCAGATGAAAGCTGCAGGTTTAAAGCCGATCATCGGGATGGAAGGCTACATCCATAATGGTGAAGAGATAGATGATAAGTCTACAAAACAGCGTTTTCATGTTTGTCTTTTTGCCAAAAATGAGATCGGTTATAAAAATCTCATGTATCTTTCATCTAAAGCATTTATAGATGGTTTTTATTACTTTCCGCGTATCAATAAAAAAGAACTTCGAGAACATTCTGAGGGACTTATCTGTACTTCTGCATGTCTTCAAGGCGAGGTGAATTGGCATCTTAACTTACAAAACGAACGTAATGTAAAAAATGGTGCTCTTGGATATGAGGGCGCGAAAAAAGTCGCACAAGAGTACAAAGATATGTTTGGCGATGACTTCTACCTAGAGATGATGCGTCATGGTATTGGCGATCAGATGTTTATAGATGAACAAGTTTTACAACTTGGACGTGAATTAGACATTAAAATAGTCGCAACAAACGACACTCACTATACTTACCCTGGCGATGCCCAGTATCACGAAGCGTTTATGTGTATCGGGATGAATAAACTCTACGATGATCCAAAACGTATGCGCCACTCTGTGCATGAGTTTTACCTGAAATCTCCTGAGCAGATGGCTCGTCTTTTTGCAGATATTCCTGAAGCTTTGGAACATACGCAAGAGATTGTAGAAAAGTGTCAGCTAGAACTAAAACTCGGTGATCCAACACCCCCAAACTTTAAATTTACGTCTGAATATTCTAAAAATGACGGCTTAACTATAGACAATGCAGAAGATGAACCTTTGCCGAGTGATGCTTCAAAAGAGGAGAAAAGAGCATGGAAAAGTGCGGCAGATAAAAATGATGCAGAGTATTTTATCTTCTGCTGTCGTAACGGGCTTGAAAAGCGTTTAGTGCATGTTCCACCCCAAAAACACGAAGAGTATAAAGCAAGATTAGAGTTTGAGATGGACGTCATCAACTCTATGAAGTTTCCGGGTTATATGCTCATCGTTTGGGATTTCGTAAAAGTCGCAAAAGAGATGGGGATCGCTGTTGGGCCTGGACGTGGATCTGCGGCTGGAAGTTTGGTTGCATATTCTTTAGAGATTACAGATATTGATCCTATCAAATACGATCTGCTTTTTGAGCGTTTTTTAAATCCTGAACGCGTGAGCATGCCCGATATCGATATGGACTTTATGCAGGCTCGCCGCGGGGAGATCATCGACTATGTGGTGCAAAAATATGGACGAAATCAAGTCGCTCAAATCATCACTTTTGGTTCGCTTTTGGCTAAAGGAGTTATCCGAGATGTTGCCAGAGTTTTAGATATGCCACTCTCTCAAGCGGACAAAATGGCAAAACTTATTCCAGATGAGCTTGGAATTACGCTTAACGGTAAGAGTAAGAAAGGCGAGTTTATAGAAGGTGCATACCAAAAAGAGCCAAAACTCGTAGAGATGATAGAAACAGATGCGCAAGTGGCTCGTGTTTGGGAATTTAGTAAAAAACTTGAAGGACTTAAGAGAAACTCTGGGATGCACGCGGCTGGTGTTGTTATCTCAAATGAGGAACTCTGGAAAAAAACACCTATTTATAAACCATCTGGTGAGGATACTTTTGTTACTCAGTATTCACTCAATTACCTAGAAGATGTTGATCTCATTAAATTCGACTTCTTGGGACTTAAAACTCTCGATGTTATTGATAATGCGATCAAACTCATTAAGTTTCGATATGACAAAAAGATCGACTGGCATGCGATAGATGAAAATGACCAAAAAGTGTATGATGTTATTCGCGGCGGTGATACTATTGGGATGTTTCAGATAGAGTCATCAGGTATGCAGGATTTAAACAAACGTCTCAAACCTGATAGCTTTGAGGATTTAGTTGCGGTTTTGGCACTTTACCGTCCAGGACCGATGGAGTCGGGGATGCTTGACAGTTTTATCGAGCGTAAACATGGACGTGAAGCTATCGCTTATACTTTTGATACGATGGAACCGATCCTTAAAAACACTTATGGAGTCATCGTTTATCAAGAACAGGTCATGCAGATTGTTCAGACGATCGGTGGTTTCTCTCTTGGGTATTCTGACATTATCCGCCGTGCGATGGGTAAGAAAAAAGATATGTCTGTTTACAATGACGAGTTTGCAAGTGGCGCGGCAAAACATGGTTATGACTACAAAAGAGCTTCTGAACTCTTTGATTTGATCGAAAAATTTGCGGGATATGGTTTCAATAAATCTCACTCAGCGGCATATGCGATGATCACGTTCCAAACAGCGTGGCTTAAAACTTACTATCCAAACGAGTTTATGGCGGCTTTACTTACAAGTGAAAAAGATAACACAGATAAAGTTGTCAAGTACATCGATGAAGTCAAACACATGGGTATCACACTTTCTCCTCCTGATATCAACCATTCTCAGTTGGAGTTTTCGGCAATTACTAAAGATGACCAAGATATGATTCTTTTTGGTCTGGGCGCTATCAAAGGCGTAGGAAGTGCGGCGGTTGTAACGATACTTGAAGTCATAAGAGAGGGTGGAGAGTTTGCCACGATGGAGGATTTTGTTAACCGGATCGAACCTCAAAAGGTCAACAAACGCGTTATAGAATCTGTTATAAAAGCAGGCGGATTTGATAGCTTTGGATTTTCAAGAAAAGCGTTACTTGACCAAATAGACTTGCTTGTAGAGACTGCAAAAAAAGCAAGTGATGCGAAGAAAAATGCAATGGGAAGCCTTTTTGGAGATGATGCTGAGATAACAGAAGTGCGGCTTGAACTCAAAAATTCGGATGAATATGAACTCAAAGAGATTTTAGAGTTTGAAAAAAATACTCTCGGATTTTACGTTTCAGGGCATCCGCTAGATTCTTACCGCGAGGAGATGGATGAGCTTACTTATTCACTCTCTTCGGAGATAGAAAACATCGGCGATGGCTCAACGGCGATATTTATAGGAAAAGTCGAAGAGATACAAAAAAAAGTTTCTAAAAAAGGTAATGCTTTTGGAATTGTCACGCTGATGGACTTCCATGGCAATATCGAGATGATGCTTTTTTCTGATAAGCTCGAAGAGTTACAGACAATGAACCTAGAAGAACCAGTCGCTTTTAAAGTCAAAGTAACGCACACAGAGATGTTTACGCGCATAGCTGTTTTAAAAGTGCTCACGCTTAAAGAGGCGAAAAAAGAGTCTAAAAAAGTAAAAACAACTGTCGTTGAAAAACCTCAGGAACTCTTACATGTAAGCATTCATCTCAACTCTGCAACAAAAGAGCTTGAAGAGCTTTATTCGCTTGTAAGGCGCCATCCGGGGCGTCGTCCTTTAAAACTCAGCATTGTCTCAAAACTGCAAAATGTACTTATTGATTCGGCAATCGGTGTAGATAACAGCATTTTAGAAGAGCTGCAACAGCTGGAATATATCAATATTTTATAAAAATGGACAAAAAGTATTATTTATGGAGAAATAAATGAATGAAGATATACGATGGATTCAGCGATTTTCAAATTATAAAAGAGCATTGAAACAGCAAGATACTTCAAGAGCCGCTTTTGCAAATGGGATTATCACTGATGGCGATGCTTGGATGAGTATGGTCAAAAGCAGAAATCTTATATCTCATACTAGTGCTGATTTAATTTATTATCTTAAACGTGTTGGAGTTTTATTTTTTGGAGAAAATAAAATAGATGAATAAGACTTTTTTAAAACAGGTACTTCTGTTTGAAAATGATACTCCCACATATAGTAAAGTTAAAGATTTATGTCAAAAGGCTATGGCATATCAAGATGAAAATCATTTCTATTTTTTACAGGCTAAAAGAGGCGAAAAAGTGCTGATAAAAGATCGAGAACATTTTTTTAGATTTGTATCTGATACAGTAGGTGCAAAAGTGGATAGTTTTAGAAATATTCATGATATTTTAAATGCTACGAATAGAAGTGAAAATATAAAGTTTAGTAAAGACTCTAAAACAAATATCGTGAAGATATTTGACAACGTGGTAGCTATTAAAAAAAGAGGCGAAGTTATAAGGTTATATCAAGATTTTGAGTTAGAGGGACTTGATGAAGAAAAGCGTTTTATAGCTATTGAAAATGGAGAGAGTTTCTTACATGTAGAGCAGTATGTAGACAAATTTGATGAAGAGTATTTCGTCTATATTGCTGGATATGGAAATACGCTTACTAGAAGTTTTTTAAAAACAAAAGAGGTGATTTTTTTTGTTGATTATGATATTGAGGGGATGAATATTTATGAGAGTTTTGAATGCGTAAGTAAAGCTCTGCATATTCCAAAAGAGATAAAAAGTTACTTTCAAAGATATGGCAATGTCATACTGTATAAAAAACAAAGAGCGAGGCTGAGAGAAAACTATTCAAATGATGTAATTCCTATTATTGAGCTCATTAAAGAGTATAGTGCAGTAGTCGAGCAGGAAATAATCTATGAAACACATTGATCTTATTAAATTAGTTTATGAGAATAAAGAGCTTATAGACAGAGCATATAGAGAAAATTCTGTAGAAAATGTTGCTGAGGAGCTTATAGATACGGCATTGTTTGTCAAGATAAACGAGAGATACAAGCTCAATAAAAACTATCTAAACTTTGCTGATTCGGTTTTGCAAAGGATCGATTACAGTATCATTTTCGGCGATTATGAAAACGAGTATAAAGAGCTGATAAAAGCCAAAAAAAGATATCTTGAGGGCTTTAATGAGTTTCATAAAAAAACGATTATAACTCTTGTAGAAAACCTTTATTTTAAATTTTATAATCGAGACAGAGAGATACAGATACTTTTGCTTCGTCTTGAAAATGATATCTCTTTGGATATAGATATTCTGATAGAAAATGCAAGTGATATTTTAGAAAAAGTGGATGAACTCATCGGTGCAAATGAAAGGATTGGTGCTTTTTTTAGACAAGATTTAAGAGGTGTTGATGAAAGCATAGACACGCTTTTACAGAGTATCAGCGTCGATATCTTAAAGTATATAGAAAATATTGACAGATATATTAAACAAATCAATCAGTTTATTATACAGACAAGTAAAAGAAGGTTGCAAAACAAAAGCATCATCCAACTCTCAAATATGATCTTGGATGAGGATGTAAAATCGCTTGATGAGTATTTACTGCTCCACTATAAAAAGCATTATTACACAGTGGCAGTAAGTCAAAAAAATAGGATTATTACTTTAGCCGATGATAAAGATACAGCCAAAATAGCAAAAGAGTTAAAAAATATACTAAGCGATATCAAGGTAATAAAGCCTGTTAAAAATGCAGCTATCAAAATACAGGCAAAAGAGAAACTTGAAATCGTGGATATGGAGAAGATACTACAAGATTTGCAGAGGAATGGATGTGAAGATCTCTTTATATTTATCAGATCTCATGCTCAGTTGCAAAAGTATAAAGAGAAAGAGTTGATAGAAGAATCTTTTAAACTCTATCTTCAAATAACGACAAACTCCCAAGCACTTTTTGCTAAAGAGTTTAACCAATATGGAATAAAGGTAACAAAATGGGTATAGATGAGGTTTTTAAATTGTTAAGTAAGGGAGTGATCATATCTTTGAATTCGCAAAAATATATGGATGCTGCAAAGTATTTGATGATTGATGAAAACTTTTATGAACTTTCAGAAATTTTGTCAAAACTAGGATATATTTTAAACGGAGAAAATGGATATTTTTTTATCTCAAAAAAAGAGAAGATGAATGACGCGGAACTTGCCAGTTTTTTAAATAACCATAAAAATAATCTCATCTCCATAGCGATTTTAAAACAGCTCTTTCCCTATCTTGAGCGAGGTAGTATCTTAAAGCAGACGGATTTTATTGTCCAGTTTAAACAGAAAGAAGATCCACTTTTAGAACACAAATTTGAGTATATTTTTAAAACAAAAGATCTTAAAGATATAGTAGAAAAATTTTTTGACCTGCTTGAAAAGAGCTATATTTTAGAAAAAAAAGAGAGCGACTCAAAAGATGATTATCTGGTGTTAAGTTCTATAGAATACTATACAAAAATCGTGCAGAGCGTTGTGTAAAATGATAAAACAACTCCTACTTATAAATTCGGCAAACTTCAATTTTCTAGAGGTAGATCTGCAAAAAGATCTCTTTTTTCTAGGTGATAACGGAAGCGGTAAGACAACTGTTATTAGAGCCTTACAGTATCTTTTCAGTGGTGATGTCAGAAGTCTTGGAATTCCCTCAGACAAAGAGGGCTTTAAAGAGTACTACTTTAGATACGCAAACTCTTATATCATTTATGTCTTTGATGATTTTTTTATCTTTATGTATAAAGTAGGTGGCGAGATTGTAAAGCTTTTTTCCAAACAAAAATTTGATATTTGTAAAATTATAGATGAAAATAGAGAGCTTTACGGATTGGATGAGATAAAAAGATATGCAAAAATGCCAAATCTTAGAAAAACTGTAAAGTCTTTAAGTGAATACAGAGAGATCATCTATGGCAATCATAAAGAGTATTTGGACTTTAGATTTATACCTATAAAAAATAGTGATACTTTTATAGGGCTTTTTAATGAGATATTTAATATTGATAAGTCTATTATAGATTCTAAAAGTATCAAAAAAGCGATACAAACAACACTTGATTATGAAAAAAGAGTGATAGATTTTAATCATGAAGAGTATCTACAAAAGATTTATGAGTTTCAAGCAGAGTACAAGTTTTTTAAAGAGTTTGAAAGACAAAAAGTGAATATCGAAAAAGCTGCTATTTTTAAAGAAGAACTTGGATTATTAGAACATGATATTGAGGAGTTAAAAGGGCATATAGTCTATAGTGAAGCAAATGAAAGAATTGAGCTAAACCAGATGGCATATAACTCTATATTGAAAGAAAAAGAGTTAACTAAAACTAAAGAGACTTTGAAAATAAAAGTAAATTCTCTTCGCAAATGTGAAGAAAAGTTTAAAACTTTATCTAATAATTTGGAATTGGAGATAGAAAGAATAACACTGCTTAAAGAGAAGTTTTTGCAGGAGAATGTCTTAAAAAATAAAGGGAGAGCTGATAGATATGAAGAGATACAAGATGATATCAGCAAACTAGACCAAGACTATATAAAAATAATGTCTGGTTTTGAAGATCAGGTACAAAGCATTAATAAGGAGATAAAAGAGCTTGTTTATAAAAGAGATAAAGAACTTTTACGAGAACAAGAGGGCAAGAAATTTCACAAAATACAGTATTTAGAGATCTTGCTAAAAGAGGATATACAAAAAGTAGAGTTAGAATTTGAAGCATATAAAAGTCGTTTGGAATATGGAATCATTGAGATTAAGGAGGATATTTTTCAGTTTGAAGAGAGTCTTCAAAAACAGAAATCAGTTCTGCTTGATCTAAAAGATAGTCATCAAGAGAAAGTGAAAAATCTAAAAAGTGAGTATGCAAAAAATGAAGAGCTTCAACATAGGCAAATAAAAGAAAATTTTGAAGCTATTGATATTAAAAAAAGAGAGATTAGAGAGTTCGGGTATAGTCTTGAAGATCTAGAACGTAATTATAAAATAGTTATTGTGGAGAACGAAAAGAGTTATAACATAGAACAAGAAAGACTCAAAATACAGATACAAAAATATCAAAATATGATCTTTTCTATACCAAACTCATTTAAAGAATTTTTAAACGATGAGGTTGATGATTGGGAGTATAAACTCTATCCTATAATCGACGAAACTCTTTTAGATATGGATATTGACCTACTAAAGCCAAAATTCATAGCGGGTGAAAGAATCTTTTCTATAGAAGTTCAAAAAGAACATCTTAAAAAGATGCTGACAAAAGATGAAGCAAATACTAAAATAGAAGCATTAGCATTTGAACAAGATAGTTTAAGTACAAGCTATAAAGAGGTTTTACTTAAAATAGAATTTGATTATATACAAGAAAAAGAGGTTTTTCAACAGGGTATAGAGTTTATAGAACAAGATATTAAAGCCTTACATGTAAAGATAGAGAAAGGTAGAAATGAGCTAGAATTGGCTGCAAATGAGTTACAAAACATAATAGCTGAACTTAAAAAATCCCATGATATCGAGGGAAAAAAACAGAATCAAGAAATTCGTAATTTACAAATAGAGATACAGCATAATTATGATGAGATAGAAGAAAACAATAAAAAAATCCGAGAGAGTAAAAATAGCACAATTAGCAAGTTAAAAGAGTTAAGCGATGAAAATAAAAGAGAGTTGCAGTTTTTAGAGAAAGAACTGAATGTTTGGCTGACAAGTGAGCAGGGCAAAGTAGATGAACTTATAGCGCAAAAAGAGTTGGAAAAACACAATATCAGTAAAGATGAAAGAATTAAACAGCTTGAAGATGTAATAAAGAGTAAAAAAATTGAATTATCACAAAGTATAAGAGCACAAGAGTTTTTACGTGAATATGAAAAGTCAAAAGAGGAGATTGCTACATTTTTACAAAAAAAGAGCAGACTAGAAAGTATTAAGCTCAAAAACAGTGAGTTTAAAAAACGTCTTGATTTTAAAATAGATAAATATAAAAATCAGATAGACAAACTAAGTGAAGAGAAAATATCTTTATTAAAAAGAGAAAAAAATCTAAAAAAAGGTTTGGAAGGTTTTGATGCTCTTTATACTGATTTTGATGGTGTAACTTCAAGAAAAAATAGCGAATTTTTGTATTTATTGTTAGAAAAATATAGTAGTTTTCAATTGAAATACAGCAATAAAAAAATAGATCTTAAAACGATACTCGATAAAATAAATGCTCTTAAAAATACGCAAAATGAGATAGATATCTATTTTAAGTTTGATGAATATGATTCTCACAAATATATCTCACAAACTCCAAATATTTTGCTTAAAATTGATGAAATCATAGAGTATAAAAATAAAAAGCTTGAAATAGTTAAACAAAACGGACATAAAAAATTTATAAACTTTGTTAATAATCTTCTTCCTCAAAAGATGTCTATTTTTAGCGACAGTGAAGATAAATTTATTTCACAGGTGGCAAAGATCAATAAAAATCTAGCAGATATAGATTTTGGTGTGATAAAAAATATTAGATTAGATACAAAAGTAGGTGATAAAAAAAGTATAGCTAGACTTTTAAACGACTTACATGACAATGTAGCAAATCTAAGTTCTTTGCTTAATGAAAGTTCTCTTTTTTATGAAAAAGATGATGTTTTAGTAGCGTTAAACAAGTTGGAATTGAAGTTTAAAGAGATAAAATCTGAGTTAAAAGGTGACTCTATATCTTTGCAGGATACGATAGATTTGAGCTTATCGTTCAACGAAAATGGGAAGCAAATATCACAGGTGTCACAGTTGAAAAATGAAAGTTCGACAGGTGGAAGTATGCTTCTTAAAATAGCAATTGCTGTAGCCATTTTAAAACTTTTTATAAAAGAGGATGAAACACCATTTTTCCTCATCGTTGATGAAGTATCAAGACTTCACAGTGAGAATCAGGAAAAGCTTAGAATATTTGCAAACTCAAAAGGTTTTAGCATAGTATTTGTAACGCCAGAGCCAACTTTATCAAAACCAGACGTGTTTAAATACTATAGATTTAGAAAAAATATAGATAATGAATTTGAAGCTATCGAACTTAATATATGATAAAATTTATACATAAAGGAATAAAAAAAGATGATGACAAAAAATGATTTTAATGACGCACTTTTAGGTTTTTTGGATGCATCTCCAACTCCGTTTCATGCGGTTTTAAATATGGCGGGAATGCTTGAAAATGCGGGCTTTATAAGACTTGATGAGAGAGAACCTTTTGATTTGCTTGTAGGGCAAAGCTACTATATTATCAGAGCTGAGAGCTCGATCATCGCTTTTAACTATTATGAGGGATTTGAGTATCTTTTAGTGGGTGCACACACCGATTCGCCAAACTTGAAGATCAAGCCAAATGCAGAGATCAAAAAAGATGGGATTACTCAGCTTGGTGTTGAGACTTATGGAGGTGTACTTTTAAATCCTTGGTTTGACAGAGATCTGAGCATTGCAGGGCGTTTGAGCTATAAAAGCGTGGATACAAGACTCAAATCAGCACTCATCGATATGCAAAAAGCTGTGGCGATCATCCCATCTTTGGCAATTCATCTTGACCGTGATGTCAACATCTCTAAAACTGTCAATGAGCAAAATCATCTGCCTCCAATCGTTTCTACATGTAAGGACTTTTCACTAAAAGATGAGCTTTCTAAAATGCTGGATGATTGTCAAGAAGTGCTCTCTTATGATCTGAGTCTTTATGATACTCAAAAAGCTTCTTATGTTGGATTTGGTGATGAATTTATCGCAAGTGCAAGGCTTGATAATCTTCTTAGCTGTTATGTCTCTCTTATCACGATCTGTTCTATACAAAAACCGATGATGATAATCTGCTCAGACCATGAAGAAGTGGGAAGTGTAAGTGTTGGCGGCGCAGGCGGTTCATTTTTAGAGAGTGTGATTGAGCGGATGTTTCCCTCGCCTGAAGGCAAAGTAAAATTTGCAAGAAGTTCACTGCTTATCTCTGCGGATAATGCGCACGCTGTGCATCCAAACTACGCAGACAAACATGAACCTCTGCATGCGCCAAAACTCAATCATGGAGTCGTAGTAAAAATAAACTCAAATCAGCGTTATGCCTCTTCTTCTGAGACAATTGCAAGATTTTTGGATGCTGCTGCGAGTGTGGGTGAGACGACTCAGATGTATGTCACAAGAAGCGATATGGCCTGTGGTTCAACCATTGGACCTATTACGGCGGCAAAAATCGGGATCGATACCATAGATATCGGTGTGCCGACTTTTGCGATGCACTCCATCCGAGAGAGTGCGGGAAGTGATGATGCCTACAGCTTATATAAAATACTGCTTGAGATTTAGATGATAACGCAAGAAGAGCTTCAGCATTTAATTGAGCAAACTTATAAGATAGAGAGTAATTTTGGGGAGTTGAAAGCTTCTTATAGACATCTTCAAGACACTATAGAAAAAGTTGTGGAGTTTTTGCCAAATGCGATCTGGATACTTGAAAATGATGGTAAAGTGTTTTTACAAAATTCTCAAGCTAAAGAGCTTTCTGAAATTTTAGTCATACTCAGGCTTGATGAAAATGACTATGAGATCAACTTTAAAGAGAACTCTTATCTTGTACGCATCAGTAATTATCAGGATAAATATCTTATCAGTGCTACGGATATTACCGAGCAAAAACGTAAAGAAAACCTCGCAACTATGGGACAAATGGCAGCACATCTTTCTCATGAGATACGCAATCCCATCGGTTCTATTGCTCTGCTTGCTTCGACACTAAAAAAACGAGTCAAACCAGAAAATGTGCATATAGTCACTGAGATAGAAAAATCAATCTTTCGAATAGAGAGAATCATCAAAGCGACTTTGATGTTTTCTAAAGGGGTAACTGCAGAGAAAAAATCATTACATTGGAAAGAGATTCAAGACGCGTTAAATGAGATAACGACTTATTATAGCTACTCAAAAGAGATAGAGTTTCGTTTTTTAGAGGATGATTTTACTCTTTATGGCGATTTTGATCTTCTTTTAATGATGTTTTCAAACTTTCTTATCAATGCCATCGATGCGATTGAACTTGATGATGAAGAAGAGGGAATCATTGAGCTCAGTTACCATCAAGACGAAGAGTTTCATCACTTTTATATTTATGATTCTGGTGTGCCTATTGAAAATAAAAAGGCTCTTTTTGGAGCGTTTAAAAGCACTAAAGTCAAAGGCAACGGTCTTGGTCTTATCCTCTGTAAACAGATAGCCACAGCGCATGATGGAGATGTTTTTTTACTTGAAAATGAAAAAAAGATCTTTGAAATTAAGATCAAAAGGTAGGAAGGTATTATGTTTAGTGTCAATACACTTTATACGCCAAACTCATCATATAAAGAGATGGTTAAACCCTATCTGCAAGAAAAATTTTCTTCAAAGCTCATTCAAGTTTTTACTCATAAGTGTGACAAAAACTTTATTGATTCGCTCATCCATGAACTGCACACATTTATGCCAGATGCCATTATCATAGGCTCTACAACAGATGGTGAGATACTTGGATCTTCTGTTTATACTGGTACAACAGTGCTCTCTTTTACTTTTTTTGAAAAAAGTCATATCAGGTCTTATCGCTCCTCCTCTGAGATGAAACATAGAGACAGTTTTCAAAATGGTGCCGAGCTTGCAACATCGATAGTCTTTGAAGATACAAAAGCGGTGATCAGCTTTGCTGATGGTTTACACATTAACGCTGATGATTTTTTACATGGATTTGGTTCTATACATCCAAATACAATAATTACAGGAGGATTGGCAGGTGATAATGCTTCTTTTAGCGGTACGTATGTTTTTACAAATGAAGGGATCGTAGAAAACGGTGTTGTTGCAGTTGCCCTTGATGGAAGAGATCTCAATGTTGTAACAGATTTTAGCTTTGGATGGATACCTATAGGCAAAAAAATGTTAGTAACAAGCTCTGAAAAAAACCATGTTTATACGATAGACAATCAGCCAGCCGCTGAAGTTTATAGTAGTTATTTAGGAGAAGAAGCGGGGAGAAAACTTCCTGCAATCGGTATAGAATTTCCGCTTATTATCCATGAAGGCGGATACAATTATGCCAGAGCTGTTTTGGCAAAAGAATCAGACGGCTCACTTTTATTTGCTGGAAATATTCCCCAGGGTACTTATGTTCACTTTGGAGTCGGCGAGGTCAATGAGATCTTGCTCCAGTCTCATCATCTTTTAGATACGATGAACACATATCCAGTTGAGTCTCTGTTCTCTTATTCATGTATGGCTCGTAGAAGATTTTTAAATAAAAATGCTTCTTTGGAGTTTGAGCCACTGAGTTTGATAGCACCAATAGCAGGCTTTTGTACGTATGGAGAATTTTTTCATAAAAATGCTACAAACTATCTCTTCAATCAAAGCACGACAATTATAGGAATGTGGGAAAATAATTCCTTACATGTAGAGAAAAAAAGCATCAAAAATAGATCTTCAAAAGAATATCCTCTCCATTCTCTAGGTACGCTCAAAGCACTGACACATCTTATCAATGTTGTAACAAAAGAACTCTCTACTGCCAACGAAAAGATCGAAGAAAAATCGAAGATCATGTTGGTGCAGTCAAGACATAGTGCTATGGGAGAGATGGTTGGAAATATTGCGCATCAATGGAGACAGCCTCTCAATGCCTTGGCACTGACGATTCAAAATCTTGAGGATGCATATGAATATGGAGAGGTTAATGGGGAATATATCAGCGATATGGTTAAAAAATCGATGTTTCAGATCAATTATATGTCAAGTACCATTGATGATTTTCGCAGTTTTTTACAACCTAGTAACTTAAATGACAGTTTTACGTTTGAGATGATTTGGCAAAGGATTTTGATCCTTCTAAAAGGCTCATTGAGCAGTCATCATATAGAATATAAGTTTTATAATAGATATTCTGGAAAGATACAAGGCAGCGAAAATGAGTTTGTGCAGGTTATTATTAATCTTGTCAATAATGCAAAAGATGCTTTGCTGATGAATGAAATTAAAGAAAAAAAGATCAGATTAACAGCATATGAGGATGGAAACTGTATTTTTGTAAAGATCTGCGATAATGCAGGAGGTGTGTCGGAGGAGATCAAAGATCAGATTTTTGAACCTTATTTTACGACTAAGACTCTTATGAATGGAAGCGGACTTGGACTTTATATATCCAAAATGATCATTGAGCAAAAAATGCAGGGAAAAATATATGTAAAAAATAGCGCTGAGGGAGCTTGCTTTATTTTGCAATTTCCTAAAAAACAAGAGGAGCTCAAGGTATGAAAAAAAATAAATTTGATATTTCAGTGCTTGTTGTTGAAGATGAAGTGGATGTTTTAGAGCAGCTTCTTCTTATTATTGGCAGACGAGTGAAGCAGACATTTGGAGCTAAAGATGGACATGAGGCTTTGGAAATCTTTAACAAAGAATCTATTGATCTCATCTTAAGTGATATTGATATGCCATTGATGGATGGACTTGAACTCTTAAAAAAGATACGTGAAGAAAATAAAGAGATCCCTTTTATCATGTCCACAGGACTTAAAAATTTGGATGCCTTATCAACCGCCATCGAGTATGGAATAAGCTCATTTTTACCAAAACCCGTACAAAAAGAGACTCTGCTTAAAAAATTAGAAGAGATTGCGTTAATGGTGGAAGCCAGAAAAAAAAGAGAGGAACTCTTACGATTAAAAAGTGATTTTATCGCCAATATGAGTCATGAAATACGTACACCGATGAATGCTATCATCGGTTTCAACACACTTTTAAAAGCAACCCAGCTGAGTGAAAAACAGAAAAAATATGTAGGTATCATAGATAACAGTACAGATACTCTTTTGGCAATAGTAGATGATATCCTTGACTTTTCAAAACTTGAAGCAAAAAAAATGGATCTCAATCTGGTAAGTGTTGATTTTGTGAAGGAGTTTGAAAGTGTTGTAGAACTTTTTCGTGCCAAAGCAGATGAGAAAAATATAACGCTTACCCTGAAAGTAGATATAGGTTTTCATCTGTGCTTGTGCATCGATATTTTTAGATTCAGGCAGATCATTTCAAATCTGATATCCAATGCTATAAAGTTCACTGGCAGAGGGGGAACTATCTTAGTGTATACAGAAGTCATAGAGCAAAAAAAAGATCTTTTATCTTTACATGTAGGTGTAAAAGATGATGGGATTGGAATTGCTAAAGAGAAGCAAAAACATATTTTTGAAGCATTTACTCAGGCTGATGACTCTACAACTAGAAAATTTGGTGGGACAGGCTTGGGTCTTAGTATATGTTCTAGTCTTGTGAGTCTTATGGGTGGTGTTTTATCTTTAAAATCAAAAGAGAATGAAGGGAGTGATTTTTTCTTTACTTTAGATCTTACAATCTGTCAGAAAAAAGATATCTCTGAACCTCAAACGGATAGAAACCATAAGTTCAATAAAAGCTATAAAGCAAATATACTTGTTGCTGAAGATAATGAGCTTAATTGTGAGTTTATCTCTGAATTACTCAATCTTTACAAGATACAATATAAGGTTGTAGATAATGGAAAGAAAGCTGTTGAAGAGTTGCATAAAGAGAAATATGATCTTATATTAATGGATATTAATATGCCAATTATGGGTGGAATCGATGCACTCAAGACAATACGAGAGCTTGGTTATACAACACCTGTAGTAGCACTAACGGCAAGTTCAATGCATGGAGACAGGGAAAAATATTTGCAAGAGGGATTTGATGAATACATTTCAAAACCTATAGATATCAATGAACTTGAAAAAGTTTTTGACCATTACCTGCAAAAATCTGAGTTTGTTGTACAAGAGAAAGAAAAAATAGAACTTCATGAAAAAAGAGAGAACAAAAATTATATAGATCTCAAGCAACTTCAAAGTGACTTTGCCTTTTCAAAGGGACTTTTTGAGAGATTACTCAAAATATTTGTAGATAATTATCCAAAATATATGAAAAATCTTCAAGATGCCATAGAGGAAAAAAATTATAAAAATATCTATCAATGGGCGCATACCCTCAAAGGCTCAGCGGCAAATCTAAAATTGGAACTTGTAAAAGATCTTTCAAAAGAGTTAGAAGATGCAGGATCAAAAGAGGAGTCGATAGATTATGAAACAAAGTTTGAAGAACTCTTATCTATTTTAAAGTTGATAGATCAAGAGATACAACTTGTATTTAAAAACAGTGACTCTTTATGCTTTTAGATTGTAAGGCAAAAAGCTCTTCCACTATTTTAGAATACTTTGAAAATAACAGTTTTCAAGAGGGCGAGATTTTAGAACTTGAACTCTTGAATGCTGATATACAAATGATAGGTTACAAAGCTTTTATAGACCTCGCACAGCTCTTTTTTATGAAGATGCTTACTCCGCTAATGAAAGATGAGAACATTACAGTTTTACGCTTTTATAAGCTTCATAGAGAAACTTCGTTTCACAAAGCTGAGCAGAGTAATGAAAAATATGGCGTAGAAAGCGAGTTTTTCAAGATCGACAAAACATCACAGTTTAGCTTTTTATATCACTACAAAGAAGCTTTGAAATTTGTCAATGTAAAAGAAAAGATGAGAATTTTAAACCTTGGTATCAACAAAGCAGACGAGTTTGTCATCATCAAAGAGATGCTACCATGTAAAGAGTTTGAGGAGAAAAAGTTTGTCGGTATCGATTATTCTCTTTCGGCTATCGAGTACGCAAAAGAGAACTTTGCCTATCCTAATGTAGAGTTTATCACGCATGATATCAACACTCTAGATGAACTTGATTTGGGCCAGTTTGATTTGATTATCTCCATTGGAACACTTCAAAGCAGCAGTATAGATTTCAATCTGATGTTTATGAACTTGTACCAAAACTATTTGCAAAAGGGTGGTTCTATCATACTGGGATTTCCAAATTGCAGGTGGATTGACGGCGAGATGATATATGGCGCGAAAGCTCCAAATTATAAATTTAGCGAGATGAGTTTAGTGCTTAAAGATATCCATTTTTGTAAAAAATATTTGCAGCAGAAAAAATGTAGAGTGGTTATAACGGGGAAAGATTATCTCTTTTTGAGTGCGAGAAAGATTGGTGAAAATAAGTAGAAAAGTACTACTTATTAAACATCAAAGAGCCGAGGCGAACCATATTTGAACCGCATTTGATAGCAAGCTCAAAATCCCCGCTCATTCCCATGGAACAGATAGTTGCACCCTCTAACTCTGTATAAATTTTATGTGTCGTCTCAAAGCTTTTTTGTATGATTTCTCTATATTCAGAATGAGCGCCAATACTCATCACACCTTTGAGGTTGATGTGCTTACATGTAGAGCGAATCTCATTGTAAGTATCGGTTGCATTTTCTGGCAGAACGCCAGATTTTGATTCTTCATATGCTGAGTTTATTTGAAGTAAAGCGTCCATAGTTACGCCGTTACTTTCTAAACGCTTATCGAGTTCGAGGGCAAGTTCTAAAGAGTCAAGTGAGTGAAAAAGAAAAGGGTTTGCTTTGATAAGATGGTTGATCTTATTTTTTTGCAAGTTGCCTATAAAGTGCCATTCAAGTGGAAGAGCGTCAAGTTCCTCTGCTTTTTTCTCTAAGTCTTGGACTTTATTTTCTCCAAAAGCACGCTGACCTATTTCGTATAAGGCTTTTATCTCATCACTTGTAGAGTATTTACTAACCGCCACAATTTTTACGATGTGATGTGCACTTACACTCAGTCTTGCTTTTTCCACTCTCTCGATGATGGAATCTATATGGAGTTTGTATTGTAATTGTGTCATTTCTAGCCCTCTATCAATCTGTTAATATCGTTGTAAAGTCCAAGTCCCATAAGTCCAAAGAGTACAACCCAGCCAGCGACAGTAAGGCGAACAAGCATCGCTTCACTTGGTGCGCGTCTAACGATAAGCTCATAAAGATTGAACATGATGTGTCCGCCATCAAGTGCGGGAATCGGAAAGAGGTTTAAAACACCCAAATTTACAGAGATAAGTGCGGCAAAAAAGAGCACCGCCATCCAACCTTGCGCCGTTGCATCAGAGGTAATCTTCACGATAGATATCACTCCGCCCATCTCTTTGGCAGGGACATCGCCTGTTATGAGTTTTTCTACCCCTTGAAAGATCATTGTAGAAGCAAAGATTGTCTGCTCAGTCGCATAGCCAAAAACTTCAACTGGAGAGAGGCTTAGTTTATGTGTCACACCCGCACTTCCGACACCTATCATCGGTTTATAGATATCTTCGTTAAACATACTTTTTGTTTTTGTTAGCTTTGGAGTAAGGCTTACATGTAAGCTTTGATTTGCTCTTAGAAGCGTCAAATCAAGTGTTTCACCTTTGTTCGCGGCAATGATATCAGACATCTCTTTCCACGTTGTGATAGATACACCATTGATAGCTGTAATGGTATCGTTAGATTCAAGTCCTGCAAGTGAAGCGGCAGAAGAGGGCGCAATCCCTCCTAGAACAGGAGATAAAATCCCTGGAGAACCAAGAGCGATAAAGATATACAAAACAAATGCCAAAACAAAGTTTGCAGCAGGGCCGGCTAGAAGAATGAGTATTCTTTGGATGGGTGTTTTGGAATTATAACTATCTGCATCATTGCTAACTTTTGAAGGGTCAGAATCATCTTGACCCTTCATTTTGACATAACCACCAAGAGGAAACATGGCAATTTGCCATTGGGTGTTAAACATACGAAATGAGGCGATTTTCTTGCCAAAACCGATGCTAAAGACTTCGATATAAACGCCAAAAAATTTGGCGACACTGTAATGGCCTAATTCGTGAAAAAATATCAATACCGATAAAACGAGTAATGCGACTAACCAACTCATGAGTTATTTCCTTTTAATATAGCAGATCTAAAACTCCAAACATATTCACCGCCTGAGTAGATTGTAAGTGCTACCGCTAACCATAAAAGCGGTATTGCAAATGGCCAATGCATCAACATAAAACCAATGGCAATCATTTGAGAAACTGTTTTGACTTTTCCTGCAAATGATGCTTTAACGCTGATGTTTTCACTCACGGCAACTGTGCGAAGAGCGGTGATAAAAAGTTCTCGGATGATGATGATATAGATTGCCCAAACAGAAGCTTCTCCACTCATCATAAGCCCTAAAAATGCCGCGATTGTAAGCATCTTATCTGCAAGCGGATCGATGATGGCACCTAGGATTGTGGATTGGTTCCATTCTCTGGCGATATAGCCGTCAAAAAAGTCTGTAACCGAAGCGAGAACAAAGAGCAGGGCAGCTGTGTAATAGTTCCAACTGATATCAAATCCATTATCTGTAAAAATTGCAGGATTTAAGATCACCCAAAACATAATCGGAGCGATTAAAATTCGTAAAGAGGCTAAAAGATTTGGTAGATTTAACAAAAAAGTCCTTGTCTGTTTTAATCACGCATTTTAGCCTTTTCTTACTTATTTGGACTTGATTTTTTTAAATCAATGTTTCTTTTAATGAAAGTTTGATAGGATGTCGAAATTATAAAAATCGAGGATACTATATGAAAAAACTATTGATAAGTTTAATCTTATTGAGTGCTATTGGAGTCCATGCAAGCGAGGATATTCCTTTAAATATGAAAAATATGAGAGATGGAATGATTCTTATACAAGATGGATTTTTATATAATAAAAAAGAATTCATTTTAAGTGGTATTACAAAGATTCAACAAGCAAACAGTATCTTTCAAGATGCAAAATGTGCTGAAGCTATTTTACCTTCGGAAAAGAAAAAATATGCAACGATCGCTTATATAAGTGCAAAAAATTTAAATATGTATCTAGTTAAAATGAAAGATTTTATTGATGAAAACAGCACTGTAAACGCTGCAGATGCTTACTCTGGTGTTATTCACAGTTGTACACATTGTCACGCTATTACAAGAGGCTGGTAGCCTTTTGTTTTTTATTGGAAAGTTGTTCCACCATCGATAACGATAGTTTGACCTGTCATCCATGAAGATGCGTCTGAACATAAAAACATACATGCACCGCTGAGATCTTGCGCTTCACCCATTCTGCTAAGTGGTGAACGTCTTACTACTTCTTCTTTCACTTCTTCATAATTTGGAAATGCTTTTAATGCGTCTGTATCGATTGGACCACCACTGACTGCATTAACACGGATCCCTTTTTCACCAAGTTCAGCTGCTGCGTAACGTACCATAGCTTCAACTGCCGCTTTGTTTGTTCCATGACCGGCATAGTTTGGAGTATAAACCAAGTTTCCAGTAGAACTCATACTAATGATGCTTCCGCCACCCACTTTTTCCATACGTTTTGCCGCTTCTTGCGCGCCAACAACAAAAGCATCAACTGTAGCGATATAAATATTGTTTAAACCTTTTGGTTTGAGACGCATAAATGGACCAAATCCACCGACAACCGCACGACCAGAGATGATAGCATTTGAGATAAAAAAGTCAAGACGGTCAAAATCAGCATCAAAAAGTGTGTAAACATCTTTATATGTATCAGGCTCTAAAATATTAAGCAGATATGCTCTCGCTTTAATACCATATTTTGCTTCAACATCTGCAACGATCTCATTTGCAGTATCAGCACTTGATGCATAAGTAAAAGCAACATTACACCCTTGCTCAGCAAAAGCATAAACGATAGCTTTCCCGATTCCACGAGTTCCACCACTTATAAATAGAGTCTTTCCATTCATCATTACAATCCTTTAATCGTATAGTTTTTCATAACAGCTTCTAGTTTTTTCAAATTTTCAGTACTTGGTAGGACAAGAGGCAGTCTGTATTCAAGGGTATCAATGAGTCCTGCTACATACATAGCTGCTTTTATCATGATTGGATTTGATTCTATAAAGAGCACTTTGTTGATAGGGTAAAGCATATCATTAATCGCCTTTGCACCTGCATAGTCACCACCGAGTGCGAGTCTAACAAGTTCGCTTTTGAGATCTGGAAGTAAGTTACTTGTTACAGAAGTGATACCCGCTCCACCGTTTGCTAAAATAGGATAGTCTATAGCATCATCACCACTAAAAACTTTAAGATCAGGTCTGCGTGAAAGGAGTTCTATCGTTCGCTCAATACTTCCGGTTGCTTCTTTAATCCCATAAATATTTGGCACATCATCAAAAAGTCTTATCACTGTATCTGCTAGGATATCTACACCCGTACGTCCTGGAACATTGTAAAGCATAAATGGCATATCAGGCACTGACTCAGCAATAGCTTTATAGTGTTGATAAAGTCCTTCTTGAGAAGGTTTGACATAGTAAGGAGCAACTGAAAAGATAGCATCTACGCCGCACTCTTTCGCCATTTTTGCTGTTTGTATCGCTTCAGCTGTTGCGTTGCTTCCAGCACCTGCGAGGACTTTGGCATTTGTACCACGACAGACTTCTACGGCAATCTCCATACATCTTCTGTCTTCATCATGAGTCAGAGTAGCACTCTCTCCCGTAGTTCCAACAGGACAAACTGCCTCAATGCCGTTGTCGATTTGACGTTGTATCAATTTTGCATAAGAGCTCTCATCAAGTTTTCCATTTTTAAATGGAGTGATAAGTGCGGTTGTTGAACCGGTGACTAGTTTCATACTATTTGTCCTCTTTAGGTTTTTTTCTCAAAATAACAGTTGTTGATTTTGAAAAATCAAAATATTTTTTTGCTGCTGTTTGGATATCTTCAAGTGTTAACTTGTTGATAGACTCTTCATAATGCTCTAAAGGTGCTATATCTCCACGTGCAAGATAACTTCCAAAAAGATCTGCAACAGATGTTGAGCTCTCTAGTGAATAGATAAATTCAGATTTTGTATTGATTTTTACTTTATCAAGCTCGGCTTGTGAAACTTGTGAGTTTACAAGAAGTGCAATCTGTGCTTTGATCTCATTTTCAACATCTTCAGCTTTTACACCTGGATTACATGAAGCCAAGAAAAGGAATACTCCTGGATCTTTGTTTTCCATATTATATGCGAAAATTTGATTGACGAGATGTTTTTTATCTACAAGATCACTGTAAAGTCTACTGCTTTTTCCATCACTTAAAAGTCCGCTGATTGCTGAGAGTTTTACCTGATCGGGATTTTGAAAATTTGGTATATGAAATGCGATAGCGACCATTTCAACTTCACTTTCTTTGTATATTGTCACTCTCTTAGGTCCATCTTGCTCAGGTTCAATAAACTTCACATCAGGAATAGGAAGTTCATTTTTGATAAGTTCAAACTCTTTTTGAGCGCTTTTGAAAACCTCTTTAGGATCTACATCACCTGTTACGATGAGAATAGCATTTTTTGGCTGATAATAAGTCTTATGAAACTCTTGAATATCTTTAAGCGTCCATGTTTGAATATCATTCATAAAACCGATCGGTGTCCAATGGTAAGGATGGTAAACATAAGTATTATTAAAGAGTTTAAAATAAAGATAACCCATAGGTGAGTTGTCAGTTCTCCAACGTCTCTCTTCTGCTACGACTTTACGTTCTGGTTGGAACTCATCATCTTTGAGGTTGAGATTTTTCATCAGTTCTGCAAAAAGAGAGAGCGATTTGTCAAGATTTTGAGTGCTTGATTTTATATAGTAATGCGTATAATCAAATCCAGTCGATGCGTTGTTGAGACCGCCAATACTTTTAACCTCTTTATCAAACTCGCCAGCTGTAAGGTTTTTTGTAGATTTGAAGTTCATGTGCTCAAGCATATGAGCGATACCTGTTTTACCCATTACTTCATTTCTACTTCCAACTTTATAAAAAATATCAGTTGAGATGACATTCGAGTTATTATGCATAGGGATAACAACTATCTGTAAGCCATTTTCTAATGTTAAAGTTTCATATCCGGGGAGTGATGATATTTTATTTTTTTGATTCACTGTACTCTCTTTTATTTCTGTTTTTTTATTGTTTTTCAAAACATAACCGATACCCATAGTGATGAGTAAAACTGTAATGATCGCCGCTATTGTTTTCATCTTCGATTTGCACCGATAGCTTGGGTGATATTTGTGTAACCATCTTCTTGGATAAGATCGATAAGTTCAAGATTGATATCTCGTATCATATCAGGACCACCAAAAACCAGACCTGTATATATCTGTACTAAAGATGCACCCGCTTTGATACGTTTATACGCTTCATGTGCAGAATCGATTCCGCCAACAGAGATAAGGGTCGTTTTGCCATAAAGTTCCCCTGCAATGGCATCAAAGATCTCAAAACTTTTTTGTTTTAAAACAGCTCCACTGAGTCCGCCTATCTTTTCAGGATGAGGAACTAATGAATAATCAATAGTCGTGTTAGTAGCAATAATCCCATCAGCACCTTTTTCAACAGCAAGAGATGTAAGGTCAACTGCTTGCTGGGTGCTCATATCAGGCGCGATTTTAAGAAGTATAGGCTTCTCTGTAATCTCTTTTGCTTCATAAAAAAGTGCAGTTATAAACTCTTCATTTTGCAAATCACGAAGTCCTGGAGTATTTGGAGAGGAAATATTGATAACGATATAATCTCCAAGCTCATGAAGTCCACGAATAAGTTTTGTGTAATCACTCAGCGCATCTTTTTCAGATGTTGTTTTATTTTTTCCGATATTGACACCGATAGGCGTAGAAAAAGGGTATCTTTTTTGAAGTCTTTTCTGTACTTTTAAAAGACCTTCATTGTTAAAACCCATCGCATTTTGAAGTGTTTCTTCATCTATGTGACGAAACATTCTCGGCTTAGGATTGCCGCCTTGCGCTCTTGGCGTGATGGTTCCTATCTCGGTATATCCAAATCCGAGTATTTGAACTCCACGGATCATAGTGGCATTTTTGTCAAATCCAGCACCAAGACCTATCGGATTTAAAAAATCAACTCCAAAAAGTTTTTGTTGTAAAACTGGACTTGTGATAAAATGATCGTTTAAAAAGCCGTTAAAAATGTTAGGACAGATGTTTGGGGTTCTTAAAAAAAACTCAGCGAGATGGTGTGCGTTCTCAGGATCAAGCTTAAAAAGCCATTGCTTCAAATTATCGTAATCTATCATTTTATTAGTCACCCATCATGTTTAAAAGTCTGTCATTATACAAAAAGAAAGGTAAACTATCCCTTACATGGTAAGGTGTCGTTTTTAAACCTTTTCCCAAAATGTGCCTTGTGGAGTGTCCATGATTGTTATGCCATAGCTTAAAATCTGATCTCTTAAACTATCAGAAGTTGCAAAATCTTTTGCTTTTTTAGCTTCATTTCTTTCTTCTATAAGCTCTTTAATCTTCACTTTTGTCTCTTTATCGACACCTGTTTGAAAATACTCAAACGGATTTTCTAAACCAAAACCTAAAAGCTCTTCGATGTAAGCCATATCTATCATAGCTTCGCGTTTAAGCTCTTTATGTTTGCCCGCAGAGTCTAGTGTTTCATTGACTAAAGAGATCATCTCATCGATCACTGAGAGTGCAGTTGAGACGTTGAGATCATCTTTAAGTGCGTCAAGCAGTTTTGTTTTAAAAGCTGTTTGCATATCAGAGTGAACTTCCAAACCAAAGAGACGTTTTTTTAAGCGATACAACTTATCCAGACGTTTTTTTGAAGCTAATAGATCCTCTTCATTGAAGTTAAAATTACTTCTATAGTGAGTTGAAAGCAGATAAAATCTTAACACTTCGCCATCATAAACTTTAAGTGCATCTTTGATGAAAAAACTGTTTCCAAGACTTTTGCTCATCTTTTCGCCGTCAATGTTGACAAAACCGTTATGCATCCAATACGCCGCGATCTCATGGTTTGTAGAACAGCGTGTCTGTGCCGCTTCATTTTCATGGTGAGGAAAGAGCAGGTCAGCTCCGCCGCCGTGGATATCGATGGCATATTCACCGACATCCTTACCTGTAAGGTGCTTTTCTATCATCGCAGAACACTCCAAATGCCATCCCGGACGACCTTTTCCAAAGGGAGAATCAAAACTAATATCTCCATCAGCTACACTTTTCCAAAGAGCAAAATCAGCGCTGTTTTTTTTCTCATCTGAGTTTAAGACTCTGTTTTGTTTTTCATCTTCGTTTTGAACTCTGTGTGAGATACTGAGATACTCAGCGTCGCTTGCCGTGTCAAAGTAGATATCACCGTTTCTTATCTGATAAGCGTGCCCATTATCAAGAAGATTTTGTATCATCAAAAACATTGCGTCTAGTGATTCGGTGGCTTTTGGCTCGATGTCTGGTCTTTGTATGCCAAGATGTGCCATATCTGCGTGATACGCCTCTGTATATTTATCTGTAATCTCTTTGATACTCACGCCAAGCTCAGTTGCTTTTTTGATGATCTTATCATCAATATCTGTAATATTTCTTGCGTATGTGACGTTGTAACCCTCAGCTCTTAAAACACGAGAAAGCAAGTCAAAGACAAGGGCACTTTTTGCGTGTCCAAGATGCGCGTCATCATAAACTGTAGGACCACAAACATACAAAGAAACTTCGTTTTTTTTAAGAGAAATAAACTCCCTTTTTATCTTTTGAACACTATCAAAAATGTACATGTATAAACTCCTTAAGTAGCAACAATAAAATAGTCAAAACAACGGATCCAGCAAGTAAATACAGAGCATGTTTTGTCAGAAAAATATTTAAAAACGGTTTCGCTCCAAAAACTCGAAGCGTCAAAATAAAACTTACGATTCCGCTGATAGTCGTTCCAAGCGCAAGTCCGACAACACCCAAATATGAAACAAAAGTGACAGAAAATATAATATCTGCCGCAAGAGAAAAGGTTGTGATTTTTGCGGCTTTCATCTGTTGTTGTTTGGCATACAACCACAGAGAAAAGAGTTTTGTTAAACCAAACGGCAGTAAACCAATCATATACATCTTGAGTACCATAGAGGTGGTCGCAGCATCTTGGCTAGTAAATGCGCCACGCTGAAAAAGTGTTTTGATAATCTCATCTGCAAGAACCCAGCCAAAAAGGGTACTAAACGTTAGGATATACGCTAAAAACCAAAAAGCTTTTCGCATATATTCATGCGCTCTTTTTTCATCATCATTTTTTAATAATCTCGAAATTCGAGGAAAAATAGCGATGGATGTTGCAATAGCAAAAAGTGCGAGCGGAAGCTGAAAAATACGGTTTGCATAGTAAAGATAACTGATCGACCCACTTACTAAAAATGATGCAAGCCAAGTATCTAAAAAGGATGAAAACTGTGCACCAGAATTTCCCCAAACAGCAGGGATGAATTGCTTACGAAACAGCTTGGTTTCTTGCTTTACATGTAAGGATTTTCTTTTAAAATACTTAAGTCCGCCAAGAAGCATTTTTGAAAATCCGAGTCGATGAATAGCCCAGATATGCACAAGAAGTTGAAGCACTCCACCTGCGATCACGCCCCAGCTAAGATAATAAACTATAATACTTTGAGATGACCCTTTTGAAAGATAAAGTGCGGCAATAAGGGTGATATTTAAAAGTCCTGTCGAAAATGCCGTAACGCCAAAATAGTGTTTGTACTGTAAAAGCGTACTAAAAAATGTGACGGCAAAAATAAGTGGCAAATAGTAAAAATTGATCGCAACATAGGGTGCTGCGATAGCGATGGTTTTTTCATCAAAACCTACAGCCAGCATCTTCGTGGCAAAACTTGAAAAGATGGTCACCAAAAATGAAAGAAGCAAAATGATGGAGAGAAAAATCACAAAAATATGTACAGAGAAAAGGCTTTTTTTTGTAGAACGGGTAAATGAGGGCAAAAACACTTGAGTAAATGCACCCTCGGCAAAGATACGGCGAAAAAGATTTGGAAGTTTAAAGGCTATGAAAAAAATGTCGCTGTAGATATTGGCTCCCAAAATTGAAGCGGTCAAAAGATCTCGCACGAAACCGAGAACCCTTGAAAAAAGTATCCCAAAACCGTTGGTGAAAATTGCTTTAAACATAGTATTCTTTAATTTTTTGTGAATTTTACAATAGTTTAACAAAGATGATACTAAAATAGAACTCCTTAAATACAAAGAGAGACAATTATGGCATTTTTTGGTTCCAATAACGAGAGTGACACTAAGCAAAAAACTATCCGTCCCATTGTGGTTAAAACAGATAATGTTACAAAAGAACTTACCAATATAGCATCTTCTAACAGAGTTGATTTCGCAACTTTAGATTTTAATATCTTAGAGATGCAGACATTAACACGTAAAAAATCTTCTTCAAATAATGAGTTGTTTAATGAGATCACATCAACCAAATTAAAAGAGCTTAGCCATAACGATCTGCTCCTGAGTCCTGACTTTGAGATTAAACAGACATATGAGATAGAAGTTTTTACAAAAAAGCCAAGACCAGCATATGATAAATTGGCATTTTCTGTAGGTGTAAATGCAACAATGTGCAAAGTTTTTTTAACAATTAAACAGGGCTCGAGCGCACCATTTGTTGAAACTTTTACCGAAGATTTTTTAGAACTTGTGAACAAAAAAAAGATCCGTGCAAATCTTTTGGTCGGACTTTTTGATGAGATGCTAGGTGATGTCGCGTCGAAACTTAACGCCAGTATGATTGTAAACAAGGGACTTCAATTTGATAAAAATGAGATTCTTATCGTCGCTCAGGGTGTTGAACCAGAACCAACGATCGATGATGAAATCATATTGCACTTTAAAGAAAAAGGTGAGAAAGAAGATGCGAAAAAAGTTGATTATTCAAAAAGAAATTATGTCATTAGTGTTGTCAAAGATGAGCTTCTTATAGAATATATCAAACCAAAAAAAGGGAGTTCTGGACGTAACTGTAGAGGTGAATTTCTTGCAGCGAAAGAACCTATTCTTTCAAATGAACCGACTTTTAAAGTAAGTGAGAAAATAGCTGTAATCGATACTCCAGAGAGTGTGCTGTATAAAGCGATAGAAAATGGTTATATTGTCTTTGAAAATGAGACTTATGATATCCGCGATGAACTTGACCTCAAAGAAATCAGCTTTAAATCAACAGGCTCTATAGAAACAAAGCTTGATGCGGATGTAACTTTAAAAGTTAAAGAGAATGATATCTTTAAAGACGCCGTTGGTACTGGCATGGATGTAGAAGTAAGTGAGATTGATATTGATGGCAATGTAGGGTCTCATGCCAGAGTCCATGCGAAAAAAGCGAATGTCGATGGGCAAACACATAAAAGCTCTTACGTTGAAGCGGATGAACTTTCCATCAATATACATAAAGGTGAAGCACGAGGAATGAATGTGCATATCACAAGGCTTGAACAAGGAAGTGTTATTGGAAATGTTGTAAATATAGCTCAAGCAATTGGTGGGAATGTCAAGGCAAAAGATGTGACAATCGATCTTTTGGGTTCTCATGTCAATATTACTGCAAGCCATTTTATAGAGATCAAAAAGATGCAGGGCAGTGAAAATAAATTTATTATCGATCCTCTTGCAATTGAGTCGATGAATGAAAATGTTGATGATAAAGAGCAGGAGCTCGCAGTGCTTGATGAGAGACTGAGATTTTTAAAAAAAGAGATAGAAAAATATACGACTGTTCTTAGAAATAATGAAAGCAGTTTTGTTGAAGTGAAAAAAAAGCTGATGCATTACAAAAAAAATAACATTGCTATGCCTGCTGCTTTTATCAAGTCGTTTAAACAGTATCAAAAACTCCAACAAAACCTAGCTGATCTTGTAAGTGAAGAGAGTGAAAAAAAAGAGCATCGCGAAAAAATAAATCTGGCTATCCATACAGTGCAAGAGGATATCTATAATGCAAGAGTGATAAACAGAGATAAATGGGTCGGCTACAATGAGATACGTTTTAAACTGATAGATCCGCCAATGGATGTTGTCTATTCTCCTCGTGAGGGTTCATTGGATAAAATTTTTGCTCTTATTAAAACAGAAGATGATGAGTACTTGATCAAGGCGGTAAAAGAATGATAGTCGGAGTTGAAGGCGTTATCGAATATAAAGATCCTAGTGTCGTGCATGTAAACGTGAATGGGTTGATTTATGAAGTGTTTATCTCACTGCAGAGCTACTCGGCATTGCAAAAAGAGAGAGTGAAACTTTTTACTTCTCATATCATTCGTGAAGATGCCCAGCTTTTGTATGGCTTTATGGAAAAATCTGAAAAAGTGCTTTTTGAACGTCTTATTAAGATCAACGGTGTCGGTCCAAAGGTTGCTATGGCTATCTGTTCGACTTTTACGCCATCAGCATTTGCAGCTATTATCAATAACGGTGATATCAACGGACTCAAAAAAGTTCCGGGGATCGGTCCAAAAAATGCAGGTCGCATCTTGGTAGAACTCAGCGGTTTTGATACAATTCTGATCTCAAATGATTCTGCCGCAGATTCGACTGCCATCAGTGATGCGACATTAGCATTGGAAAGTCTAGGATTTAAGAAAGATCAGATACTAAAAGTGTTAAGCAGTTGTGTCAGTGAAGAGACCGCACCTCTTGTGCGAGAAGCATTAAAAAAATTACAAAAAATATAAAGGAATAGAGTGAAATTAGCAATATTATTTGGCGGGGCAAGTTTTGAACATGAGATCAGTATCGTTAGTGCTATTACAGTAAAAGAGAAATTACGTGGCTTTAAACTAGAGTTTATTTTTTGTGATCAAGATCATACTTTCTACCAGATCGACGCTTCTAAAATGAAAGCTGTGACTTTCTCAAAAGGGGAGCACAAAAAGATGCCTAAACTCTCTCTCATAAAAGGCGGATTTGAAAAGAGATCACTTTTTTCAAGCGAAGTAGTTGGCACAACTGTTTTAAATCTTATCCACGGCGCTGATGGCGAAGATGGGATTATCGCTTCACTTTTAGATTTTTATCATATCCCTTTTATCGGGCCACGCATTGATGCTTGTGTGTTTAGCTTTGATAAACGTTATACAAAATACCTTTGCGATGCCCTACATGTAAAAAGTGTTGCGTATGAAACTATGAATAAAAACGATGAGAGAAAAATAGGTTTAGAATATCCTGTGATTATCAAGCCTGCGCGTCTTGGAAGCAGTATTGGCGTGAGTATTGTTAAGCATGAAAGTGAGCTTGATTACGCACTTGATGTGGCTTTTGAATTTGATGAAAATGTTTTAATCGAGCCTTTTATCAACGGTGTTAAAGAGTATAACTTAGCTGGTTGTATGATGGATGGCGAACTTAATTTCTCAATCGTCGAAGAGCCTCAGAAAAATGAGTTCTTGGATTTTGAGAAAAAATATATGGATTTTTCACGTTCTGCAACTGTTTCTTCAGCTGAGATTGATGACAAACTTGTGAGTGATCTTCAAAACACATTTAGAAAAATCTATACCAATCTTTTTGAGGGTGCGCTTATCCGCTGTGACTTTTTTGTCGTAGATGGCGAAGTGTATCTCAACGAGATCAATCCGATTCCAGGATCGATGGCAAACTATCTTTTTGCCGACTTTTCACATACGATTGGCCGACTTTTAACCTCTTTGCCAAATAGAAAAAGAGCAAGCGTAGATTATCAATATATCCACTCCATTTCAAGTGCTAAGGGTAAGTAAGTGGCAGTTAAATCTATTCAATACAATAGACACACTTTTGATATCAGTTATGAGATACTAAACCCAGAGGCAAAGATTGATATTATCATCCTTCACGGCTGGGGCTCAAATAAAAATTTGATGAAACAGTCATTTGGCCCATATATGGAGAAGTTTCGCCATATCTACATCGACCTTCCAGGATTTGGAAACTCTACATGTAACACCATTCTTACAACGGCTGATTATGCGCGTTTGATCGAACTTTTGATGATCCATATGAATGCAAGTAAAAATATTATTGTCGGTCACTCCTTTGGCGGGAAAGTGGCACTTTTACTTGAACCAGAAACTCTTGTTTTACTTTCAAGCGCAGGTATTTATACTGAAAAATCTTTCAAAGTAAAAGTAAAAATAGCTCTGTTTAAAGCACTTAAAAGATTTGGCTTTGCCAATGTTAGAAAGTTTTTTGTGGCAGAAGATGCCAAGACGCTCAACACTTACATGTATGAAACATTTAAGGGAGTTATCAATGAAGATTTTAGCCAACAGTTTGCAGATTCTAAGTCTAAAACACTTATCTGCTGGGGTAAAAATGACACAGCGACACCACTTTTTTGCGGAGAAAAGATCGCTACTTTGATGCAAGGCTCAAGATTTGTAGCATATGATGGAGATCACTATTTCTTTATGAAACACGCAAAAGCTATTTCTCAGCTTATCGAAGAAACATTTCTAAAAAAACTGGAGCACTAATTTGGATTATCAAGCATTAACTCTTTTCGTTACAAATGTACTTTTTGTTACAACACTCGGTTGGTATCTCATCACAAATCTTCAATGGTATGATTATAAGATCCAAAGAGTTGTACTCAATCATCATAAACAGTGGTGGCATGTAGTTTATTTTATCATCCCTTTTATTGTGTACTACACAACTGGGAAATTTTTTGTTATCTTTTTTTACTTTGCAGTACTTCCTGCCATATTTCTTTGGCACAAAAAACTTGATAAAAAACTTGTACTTACATGGAGAGTGAAAAGATTTTTGATCCTTTTAGTTTCATTGACACTTTTTAGTGATCTGCTTTGTTTGATCAAACAGGGATGTGATGTTTATGGAATACTTTTGCCTTTGGCGGTGGCTTATATTGGTTCTACTTTGATAGAAAAATTTCTTTTTGCAACTTATAAAAAAGAGGCAAAAAAACATCTTCAGTCAATGCAAAATCTTCAGATTGTTTGTATCACGGGAAGTTATGGAAAAACAAGTATCAAGAACTTTGTAGCAAGTATCTTGGCTACAAAATATAAAGTCTACGCAACACCAAGAAGTGTCAATACCATTGGCGGGATCATCAGGGATGTCAACGAATCATTGCCTGCTGGTACTGAGGTGTATGTTTGTGAAGCGGGTGCTAGAGAGATGGATGATATCCGTATCATCACCGAGTTTTTAGAGCCTCAAACTGTGGTTGTAGCAAAAGTGGGATTACAGCATTTAGAGTATTTTAAAAACCTACAAAATATCATCGCGACCAAACTACAGATCATGAAATCTCCACGTTTGCAAAAAGCTTTTATCCACACTTCTGTGACAGATGAAGCGCACGATAAAGTGACCTTTTTTGGAGATAATATCAAAGATATAGAAGCAAACCTCGAGGGAACTTCATTTACTTTACATATAAACGCAGATGAAGAACTAAAACTTCATACTGTCATCTTAGGTGAGTTTCAGACTATGAATATCGAAGCTGCAGTCTTAGTCGCGAAACATCTAGGTCTAAGAGATGAAGAGATTACGAAAGCAGTCGCAAATCTCAAACCTGTAGAGCATAGATTACAACGCATCGATGCAGGTGGAAAGATCATCTTGGATGATGGATATAACGGAAACATTGATGGAATGCTTGAGGGTGTGCGTCTGTGTTCTCTTCATAATGGAAGAAAAGTGATTATAACTCCGGGTTTAGTTGAAAGTAGTGATGAGCTGAACTTACAGTTTATAGAAGCGGTCAATAAAGTCTTTGATATCGCCATCGTGACAAGTGCGCTCAATTCTGAACTTTTTGATAAACATTTAACCGTTCATAACAAGATAATCCTCAAAGACAAAACAAAATTGACAGAAGTTCTAGGCGAACAAACAAGAGCAGGGGATATTATTCTCTTTGCTAATGATGCACCGAATTTTATATAAGAGAAGGAGTTCTTTTGAAAGATATCCTATATGCGCCTTGGCGTAGCGAGTATGTAAGCGGCAATCATGTCGAGGGTTGTGTATTTTGCCATATCAGTTCACATGAAGCTGACGATGCAGACTTACATGTACTTTACCGTGACGAGCACTGTTTTATGGTTATGAACAAGTACCCATATACTCCGGGGCATTTTATGATTATTCCCCATTTGCATACAGATAAGCTCGAAGAGTTGCCAAGCGAAACTTGGTTGCATGTAAGTGATCTGGCACAAAAATCGGTACGTCTTTTAAAAGAGGGTTTTAAAGCGCATGGTGTTAATATCGGGATGAATCTCGGTGAAAGCGGGGGTGCTGGCATCGCTGAACATATTCATTTGCACATCGTTCCACGCTGGCATAAAGATACAAACTTTATCACTTCCATTGCAAATACAAGAGTTTATTCGACCGATTTTGAGAAGATATATCAGCGTATTAAAGAGCTAATACCAATATATATAAAGAAATAACATCTTATTTACGAAATTGAGAGTACAATTCCGCGAAATAAATATTTGATTTGCAGGACTGTTTTTGCATACTTCTGAAATACGTGTTATCGTTTATAGCTTTCTTACACTTATATTTTTTGGCACAGTTCTTCTGCTTTTGCCATTTTCTCACCACGGGCATCTTAGCCTTATAGATGCAGTTTTTACTTCCACATCTGCAGTTTGTGTAACCGGTCTTATTGTAAAAGACACACCCGTAGATTTTACAACTTTTGGGCAGGTTGTTATCATGGTTCTTATCCAAATAGGTGGTCTTGGCTATATGACAGCAGTGACATTTTTAGCCGTTATGCGTCGTCAAAAACTAGGACATCGTGATCGTTTGATCCTCAAAGAATCTTTAAACTACCCCGGAATGGACGGGCTTGTAAGATTTTTAAAAGTGGTCTTTGTAAGCATCTTTTTAATAGAACTCATCGGTATGGTTGTCCTTACACTTCGTTTTTGGGTCGATATGCCATTTCTAAAGGCAATTTGGTTTGGCACTTTTCATGCTATATCTGCATTTAACAATGCTGGATTTTCTCTCTTTAGTGACAACTTGATGCGCTATAAAACAGATCTTGTCATCAATATTACAATCCCTTTATTAATTATACTCGGCGGAATTGGCTATATGGTTATTACAGAGTTATATTATTATAGAAAAAAGAGAATTTTACGTCTTTCTACAAATACAAAAATTATTTTACTTATGACAGTTATTTTAATAGTGACTGGAATACTCTTACTGCTTTCTTTAGAGTGGAATAGTGCATTTAAAGGACTCTCTTGGGGACATAAAATTTTAGCAGCTTGGTTTACCTCGGTAAACTACAGAACTGCAGGATTCAATACAGTTGATCTCTCAACTCTCACAGGTGCAGATATGTTCTTTTCTACCTTCTTTATGATGATAGGTGGCGCACCTGGAGGAACAGCTGGTGGTATGAAAGTGACCGTTGTTGCTTTGGCTTTTATAGGTGTTTGGTACACAATTAGAGGTGATACGCATGCGCATATCTTTCGCCGTTCTATTTCAGAATACCAGATTTCTAAAGCTTATGCGATCATTTTTATTTCATCGATTTATGTTGTTGCTTCTACAATTTTACTGAGTGAGTTTGAGCGTACACCCTTTTTACCCACTCTCTTTGAAGCTTGTTCAGCGTTCGCAACTGTTGGAATTTCTACCGGTAATGGAGGAGTTCTGAGCTTTAGTGCCTTGTTTAGCAATTGGGGGAAAATAAATATTATTATTTTAATGTTTATGGGACGGATCGGCGTTTTTGCATTTACTGTTATTATCATCGGAAAAGCGGTTCAAAGCCGTATTAAATATCCAGAAGCAAAGGTTATATTATGAAAAATTATGCAGTTATCGGTATGGGAAATTTTGGATTTCAAGTGGCAAAAGGGCTTGCACAACAGGGTGTAAATGTGATTGGTATTGATCATGATGAAGAACAAGTTCATGAGATTCACGAGTTTATCCAAGATATTGTTATCCTTGATTCAACAGATATCAAAGCACTCAGAGAAGCTGGCATAGCAAATGTGGATGTTGCAGTTGTTAGTATAGGTGAAGATATAGAAGCAAGTATTTTAACGGTTATGGCACTGAAAGATCTCGGTGTTGAAACAGTGATCGCAAAAGCGATAACAACAGTACATGGACAAATACTTACAAAACTTGGTGCAACAAAAGTGATCTATCCAGAAATGGAATCAGCTAAAAAACTGGTTAAACAAATGGTAGAAAACATAAGTTATGAGACGATCGATCTCTCAATAACCATGAAAATTGCAAAACTAAAAGTGCCGGATTTTTGGGTAGGAGTCTCTATTCTTTCATCGGTGTTTGAAAATAATCATGAATTAAAACCTATTGCTTACAAACATCAAGGGATTTGGCATACATCATTTGTAAATAATAATTTACTCGAAAAAGATGACATAATAGTTGTTTTGGGAAATAGTACAAATGTTGACGCATTAAGTAAAAAAATATAAAAGTGAGAGAGTTTTAAAAAAAAGCGCTTAATGCGCCTTTTTAGAGTGAAGAGCGTTTAGCTCCATTTTGATACCTGAATATATAAAGAGTGCAAAAGAGAGAGTTGCAAAGGCAACTTTTGTCCACTCATCACCAACGATTGCCCAAACTAGTCCAAATGCAAACATTACGCTAAATATGATAAACCAGTTTTTATCACTTTGACTTTTTTTCATTTTATGCACCTTATTTCCCTTTTTTTCTTGTAAGTATTATAGCAACTATGCCTAGAATTACCAAAAAAAGTATAATATTTTCACCAACTGAAGACGCATCTTGCATTAAAACTCCTAATTTTTCCCATAACTATAGCACATAACTCTCGTTGTAATCAACTTGTAATCAAATCAGATTACTATACCGCTATCCAAATTAACAAAAAAAGGTAACATCAACATGAAAAAACTTGCATTATTAGCGCCATTAGCGGCATTAATGGTTACAACTAGTTCTTTGTCTGCTGCAGATTTCAAAGGTAGCGGCGCTTCTTTCCCATACAGTGTATATCAAGCTTGGATCGGTTCTTACCACAAAGCTACTGGTACTCAGATAGATTATATTTCTAAAGGAAGTTCTGCTGGGATTAAAGATATGAAAGCTAGAGCTGTTGACTTTGCAGGTACTGATGCTCCTTTAAATCCTAAAGAGTTAGCTGAAGCAAAACTTTACCAATTTCCAGGTGTTGTTGGTGCTATCACTATGAGTTATAACATTCCAAATGCTAAAAAATTACAACTAAGCCGCGCGGCAATCGCTGATATCGCTCTTGGTAAAATTGCATACTGGGATGATAAAGTTATCGCAGCTGCGAACAAAGGGATGAAACTTCCACACGAAAAAATCACTTTCGTTCACCGTGCTGATGGTTCAGGAACAACATTTAACTTTACTTACTACCTAAGTGTAATCTCTCCTGAGTGGAAAACATCTTTTGGTGTTCAAAAAGAACTTAACTGGCCGGGTGATCACCATGTTGGCGGTAAAGGGAACACTGGTGTAGCTGCACAAATCAAACAAACTCCATACTCTATCGGTTATGTTGATTATGCTGATGCAAAAGAGAATAACTTAGCTATGGCTACTGTTGAAAATAAAGAGGGTAAATTTGTTGCACCTACTTTAAAAGCTTTCCAAGCCGCAGCTGCAAAAGCTGATCTTGATCCTAAAAAAGATTTCTTTGCGGCTATAGCTGATCCAAAAGGTAAAGATGTTTATCCAATTGTTGCTGCTACATTTGTTCTTGTACCTGCTGAAGCAAAAGAGATGGATAAAAAAGTTACAGCTTTCTATGAATGGTCATACAAACATGGTGACGCTGATGCTAGCAAACTAGGTTTTGTTCCACTTCCAAATGAACTTACTAAAAAAATCGAAACTTACTGGGCAGAAAAAGGTATCAAATAATATCTTTCTACCCTCCACAGCTTGGAATTTCTTCCAAGCTGTATTCTTTTTGTAATCAAGCTGTAATCAAACTACTCTACAATCCCGCCGAAAATATATTTTTAAAAGTGCATTTTATGCATTTTTTAAAATTTATAAAGAATGGTCTCTAATGGAAAAACTCTTTAAAACCGTCTCATTTATGAGTGCTACACTTGTTATGATTCTTCTTGCGTCTATTTTTATTAGTCTCTTTAATTCTGCTAAACCTGCAATCGAAGAGTTTGGATTTGGATTTATTACAGGAAAAGAGTGGGGAGTTGAAGTTCCTATAGAAAATCCTGTATCGACCGTTGTGGCTACTACTGCAGAAAAAAAAGCAGAAGTAAAGCCCCCAGAAGATGATAATAGTCTCGAATCAATGCTTGGCGGCGGAAATGATGACACTCCGATGAGAACTATCTTTGGTGGATTTATTCCAATCGTGGGTACATTGCTTTCTACTTTGATAGCGATGGCTTTTGCTCTGCCTATCGCTATGGGAATCGCTGTTTTTTTAGCAGAAATCGCTCCAAAACAGATCTCAAATGTTGTGGGAATCGCTATCGAACTTCTTGCGGCAATTCCTAGTATAATCTTTGGTATGTGGGGGCTTTTTTACTTTGCACCAATCATTCAAAGTTTTGTCGGTGGCTATCAAGTTTCACTTTTAACAGCTGGTTTAGTGCTTGGAGTTATGATCCTTCCATTTATGGCAGCGATCACAAGAGACAGTATGAGAACAACTCCGGATGTTTTAAAAGAATCAGCATACGCTCTGGGTGCTACAAAATTTGAAGTGATCAAAGATATTATCTTCCCATATTCAAAAGCAGGGATTATTGGTTCAGTTATCTTGGCGCTTGGCCGTGCTCTGGGTGAAACAATGGCAGTTGCCTTCTTGATAGGTTCTGTATTTTCCCTTCCGAGTTCGATCAACTCTCCGACGGTTTCAATTCCAGTTGCAATGGCAAACAGTTTTGGTGAAGCAACAGGGATGAAAACATCGGCTTTATTTTATCTTGCATTTTTACTCTTTATCATCAGCTTTGCGGTGATATCGATCGCGAAGTTTTATTTTTTAAGAAAGGATAAATAATGAGATTGTTACTCAATAAAATCGTACTTTTACTCTCTACAGTCTCAGCGCTTATCGGTCTTGCTTTTTTAGCTTGGATCCTTTTTACGCTTGTGGGTAAGGGTCTTAGTTCACTTCATTTTTCACTCTTTTTAAATGACTTGATTGATGGAGGACTTAGAAACCTCATTGTAGGTCAGTTTATTATGGCGGGAATCGCTTCACTTATTGGGATTCCACTTGGTATGATGGCTGGTATTTATTTACAAGAGTATGGAAGTGGAAGATATGTAAGACTTATTCGCGATTTGAGTGATATTATGATGAGTGCTCCTTCCATCGTTATTGGGGCTTTCGTTTATGCTATCGTGGTTGTTCCGATGCATGGAACAAGCGGGATCGCAGGAAGTATCGCGCTCTCCATCATGATGATTCCTATCGTTATCAATACGACGGATAATATGCTTTCTCTTGTCCCTCGTGAACTTCGAGAAGCGGGAATCGCTTTGGGTGCGAGCAAATACCGTGTTATCTTAGATATCATTATTAAAGCTGCGAAAGTTGGGATTATGACTGGTTTATTGCTTTCTTTTGCAAGAATTATCGGTGAGACAGCTCCGCTTTTATTTACAAGTGAGACAAGTAACTATTTCTCAGTTGATCTCACAGAGGCGTATCCATCTTTAACAGTCAGTATTTATGCTCTAGCAAATGATCCAACTTCATCAAGCCGTGATCTTGCTTGGGCTGCATCATTTATACTTACGATGATGGTTTTAATGATCAATCTTCTAGGAAGATATATTACAAGAAAAAAAGGATAATTATTATGCCAATAATGAGTATAGAAGATTTTAGTTTTACATACGCTTCTGCGCCTGCAAGGTCGTTAAGTAATATCAATTTACCAATACAAAAAAACTGTATCACAGCACTTATCGGTCCGAGTGGATGTGGAAAATCTACGTTGCTTCGATCTTTAAACAGGATGCATGATCTTTACCCAAATAATGAATATGAGGGTAGACTAATGCTTTTAAATCAAGAAAATAATGAGATGGAAAATATTCTTGATATTAAAAAAGAGAATGAGTTTATCGAGCTTCGTCAACGTGTGGGAATGATCTTTCAAAAACCAACTCCGTTTCCTATGAGTATCTTTGATAATGTTGCTTATGGTTTGCGTATATCAGGGATTAAAAATAAAACTGAGCTCAAAGATAGAGTAGAAGATGCCCTCAAAGGGAGTGCACTTTTTGGTGAAGTAAGCGATAGAATGAACAAAAGTGCGATGGGGCTGAGTGGTGGACAACAACAGCGTTTATGTATCGCGCGCGCTGTTGCTCTCAAACCTGAACTCCTTCTCTTTGATGAGCCGACTTCTGCACTTGATCCAATTTCAACTGCGGCTATAGAAGAGTTGATCGTTGAACTAAAAAAAGATATAAGCATAGCAATCGTTACACATAACATGCAACAAGCAAGCCGCATAAGTGACTATACGGCATTTATGTATCTTGGTGACCTTGTAGAGTATGGTGAAACGGAACAGATATTTTTAAATCCTAGAGAGAAAAAAACAGAAGATTATATTACGGGGAGATTTGGGTGATGTTAAAAACATACAGCAATCAATTAGACGAGATAAATGAGAAGATAGTAGTTATAGCCAACAATATTTTAGAAGCAAATAATGTTATACTAAATGGCCTTGTAGAGTGTGATAAAGATCTTTTAGATTCAGCAAAAGAGAGCTTGAAAAATATGAGTTCTAAAACGACTGAGATAGATAACAGTATTATAAAAGTACTTGCACTTTATTCCCCAGAAGCAAGAGATTTACGTCTTATAGTTTCACTTTTTAAGATTACAAATGAGCTTTTACGTGCATCTTCAAATACAAGAAGTTTCATAGCAGGGCTTAGTAATTATTGTACAGAGCTTGACTCGGTAACAGTAAAGGATTTTGCAGTTCCAATGCAAAGATCAACAGTAGAGTGTTTGATCACAGTTTTAGCAATGCTGAAAACAACTTGTTCTGATGAGACTCAGGAATTGTTCAATAAACTACTTATTGGTGAGAGCAAAACAGATGATCTGTATGAGCTTTTACAAGAGAGTGTAATTAAACAGGCTCCAAATATAGTAGATTTTGGAAAATTTACTAAAATCTTAAGTGCGCTTCGTAAAAGTGAAAAAATTGCAGATCGCTCTTTAGACGTTGGAACTTTGCTTCTTTTCGCAAGAGTCGGCGGTGAAATGGGTGTTAGAGAGTAATCTCTACCCATAAAATATCTCTCTTCTCATGAGACTCACTTTACACTCTTTCTTATTTAAAATCTTAAACATTTCCCACTTTAATTAAACCTTCACAGCAGTTCCACTATAATTCCGAGAATTTTTAGTATATCGGGGTAAATTAAGTATGGATATAAAAACAATCAACAGTATGGAAAAGGCTTCGGTACAAATACAGCCAAGCGGATATGCAAGGCTTCTCCTTGCATTTTTATTTATAGCGCTTGTATTTATCTGGACCACTTTTTCTCATGATGGACACTACAATATATTTCTAACTATCGGTGCTGTTTTTGGTGCGTATATGGCGATGAATATCGGTGCAAATGATGTTGCCAATAATGTCGGACCGGCAGTTGGCTCAAAAGCACTTACGATGATGGGCGCGATCGTTATTGCCGCTATTTTCGAAGCTGGCGGTTCTTTTATCGCTGGTGGTGATGTTGTTAAAACGATTCAAAAAGGGATTATCGATCCTAGTATGATAGCCAATCCTGATATCTTTATTTGGGCTATGAGTGCGGCACTTTTAAGTGCTGCTTTGTGGCTAAATCTTGCTACTTATCTTGGTGCTCCAGTTTCTACAACTCATGCGATTGTCGGTGGAGTTATGGGCGCTGGTATTGCGGCGGCTGGTTTTGGCATTGTCGCTTGGGATAGTGTTGGAGAAATTGTAGCAAGCTGGATCATCTCACCAATACTAGGCGGAGTTATTGCAGCTGGATTTTTGTACTATATCAAGAAGAATATTGTTTACTCTGAAGATATGATTGAAAGTGCAAAAAAAGTTGTACCTGTACTTGTTTCACTTATGGCACTGGCTTTTATCACTTACCTTATCTTAAAAGGTGTAAACCATCTTATCAAAGTGAATTTTTTAACAGCTCTTGCTATTGGAACTTTCTCTGCTGTAGTTATCTTTTTTGTTGTAAAACCTATGATTATTCGTTCTGCAGATAAAGTAGAGCAAACAAGAGGAGGGGTCAATTCTCTTTTTACGATTCCTCTTATTTTTGCAGCAGCACTTTTAAGCTTTGCACATGGCGCAAATGATGTTGCAAACGCTATCGGACCACTCGCTGCAATCAACGATGCCATCATGGGTGGAGCGATCAACAAAGAGGTCGGGATTCCGTTGTGGGTAATGGGTGTTGGTGCTATTGGTATTGTTGTGGGACTTAGTCTTTATGGACCAAAACTTATCAAAACTGTAGGAAATGAGATCACAGAGCTTGATCAGATGCGTGCATTTAGTATTGCAATGGCTGCAGCTTTGACTGTTATAGTCGCTTCTCAGCTTGGACTTCCTGTTTCTTCTACTCACATCGCAGTTGGTGGTGTTTTTGGTGTTGGATTTTTACGTGAGTATCTTGACCGTGGAGAATCAAAGTTTTTAGAAACTGTCAGAGGTAAGTTTAAAGCAGATAAAAAAGCGCTTGATGATATGCGCGCAGAACTTAAAGACCTCGATGCACTTGATAATAAAAATCAACAAGATTATGAGCGAATCGTTCAACTTTTCAAAGGGATAGATGAAAAAGAGGAACTCGTAAGAATGGAGAAAAAAGAGTACAAAGGTGCAAAAAAAATCAAGTATGTTAAACGCGATGCTGTTAAAAAGATCATCGCCGCTTGGATTATCACAGTTCCTGCAGCTGCAGTTTTAAGTGCTGCCGTTTTCTTTATGATCAAAGGGATTATGAGCTAAAGTGCTCATATCCTGACTTTTAAAGTTTTTTTCCTCTAAATCTTCCTCTATTTCAAAAATACTGCAAAAATTGTTCCAACTTTTAAATCTGTTTTAGGTTCTTTTGTCTAAAATAAAGAAAATTAATTTTGGAATATTATTTTATGAGAATCGATAAATTTTTAAACAGTGTCAATCTTACAAAAAGGCGTTCTATCGCTCAGGATATGATTGCAAACGGTGTTGTGAGTATCAATGCAAAAGTAGTCAAGCCGAGCAAAGATGTAGCGGTTGGAGATATCATAAGCATTGCATATTTAAGCGGAGAAAAAAAATATCAAGTGCTTTTTCTTCCTACTATCAAAGCCACTCCAAAATCTGAGCAGGATAAATATATCAAGGAGATCGCATGAATTATGAAGACTCTTTGAGGGAGTTTGAACATCTTTTTAATCATGAGATGAGTGATGAAGAGATGTACTCACTTTTAAAAAATCTGCGTCTTGATGAATCTACAAGCGCCCAGACTATTGCTGCGGCTGCACACGTTATGAGAAAACATTCAATTCCTTTACATGTAAACCCGACAATCAAAGATAAACTCATCGATATCGTGGGAACTGGCGGAGATAAGATAGGAAGTTTCAATATCTCATCTACCGTTTCTTTGCTTGTTGCATCTGCTGGAATCTATGTGGCAAAACATGGAAGCCGTTCTGTGACAAGTAAGTCAGGAAGCGCAGATATGTTTGAAAAACTTGGGATCAGACTTGATCTTAGCGCACAAAATAGTGCAAAACTTTTAGAAGAAACAGGTTTTACTTTTATGTTCGCACAGAACTATCATCCTGCTATGAAATTCATTATGCCAATACGCAAGTCGATTCCTGATAAAACTATTTTCAATATCTTAGGTCCGCTCACAAATCCTGCAGGGGTAAAAAAAACGCTTTTGGGTGTGTTTGACAAATCCTTCGTTCCTAAACTTGCAAATGCCTTACATGTAAACGGTTCAACTGACGTTTTAGTTGTTTCCTCTAAAGAACATATGGACGAGATTAGTATCTCAGACATCACTTATTGCGCAAAACTTAAAAACGGTATTATCGAAGAGTTTATTCTTGATCCAATAAATTACGGGATAAAAAGAGCACCGCTTGAAGCCATTATCGGTGGTGAGGGTGAAGAAAATGCGAAGATTTTAAGAGATATCTTTAATAATCATGCCACAGATGCACAAAGAGATATCGTCCTCATAAACTCTGCGGCGGCTTTTGTCGTAGATGGAGTTGCAAGAGATTTTCAAGATGGTTTAGAGATCGCAAAAGATGCCATTCATTCAGGTCGTGCAAAAGAGAAACTAAGACAAATCATCGAAGTGTCATCAAAATTATGAGCGAGTTTATTTTAGGACTAGATACTCTAGCAGAACTGACAAAAGAGGTGATGAGTCTACTTCCAAATGGTGGCGTTGTTATCCTTCGTGGCGATCTTGCAGCTGGAAAAACTACTTTTGTTTCAGCTTTTGCAAAAGAGTTTGGACTCCAAGATGCGGTTACATCTCCAACTTTTTCGCTTCAACAGTGCTATGGTGAAAATATTTTTCATTATGATATCTACAATCATGGCATAGAACATTTCATAGCTCTTGGAATGCTCGAAGAACTCGAACGCGACGGTTATCACTTTGTGGAGTGGGGCGATGATACGCTTAGTAGTATTTTATTTAGTGCGGAGATTCCAGCCATAATCATAAGTATAGAAAAATTGGATGATAAAAGATTATACAAGGTAGAAAATGCATACATTAAAAGCTGAAAATCTAACAAAGAAGATCAAAACTTTAGAGATAGTGCGCGGGATGTCACTTGAGGTAAAAAGCGGCGAGGTTGTAGGACTTCTTGGACCAAATGGAGCTGGTAAAACAACCACTTTTTATATGATCTGTGGGCTTGTCGAAGCAAGCAGTGGAGATGTCTTTTTTGATGGAGAAAACCTTTCAAAAATGCCTTTACATGTAAGAGCACAAAAAGGGATTGGGTATTTACCTCAAGAAGCTTCTATTTTTAAAGATTTGAGTGTAGAAGACAATCTTTTAGTCGCCGCGCAAGCTTCAAAAATGAGTAAAGCTGAGCAAGAGACTCGCATCAATGAGCTTCTTGATATGTTCAACATAGAGCCGATTCGTTATCGTGATGGCATCAGCCTAAGTGGTGGAGAACGTCGTCGTGTGGAGATAGCCCGCGCACTTGTGAACAAACCGAAATTTCTACTTCTAGATGAGCCTTTTGCCGGAGTCGATCCTATCGCCGTTTTAGATATTCAACATGTTATCAAACAGCTTGTGAGTTATGATATCGGTGTGCTTATCACTGACCATAATGTTCGTGAGACTTTGGCGGTTTGTGATAGAGCTTATGTCATCAAATCCGGCGCACTTTTAGCAAGTGGAACGAGTAAAGAGATTAGTGAAAACGCTGATGTGCGTACACATTACTTAGGGGAGGATTTCAAGTTTTAGGACTTGAGATTTTAGGGACTAGATGGCTACTTTAAGAGTTACGCAAAGTGTTGAGACAAAAAATAAACT
>Ga0268283_1000254_pt1 | contig 44406 bp, 44 predicted proteins | sample saktaG_13_FD_190140 | JGI IMG/M metagenome (GOLD analysis project Ga0268283, IMG submission 190140) | Saline water microbial communities from Sakinaw Lake, British Columbia, Canada - sak_2013_06_06_36m | ecosystem: Environmental > Aquatic > Non-marine Saline and Alkaline > Saline ...
TGTATGGGCGTGAAAGGTGGCGCGGCGGGTGGTGGTTATTCGCAAGTGATGCCGATGGAAGAAATTAATTTGCATTTCACGGGTGATCTGCATGCCATCACCACTGCGAATAATTTACTCTCAGCCATTATTGACAATCATATCTTTCAAGGCAATGAGCTGCAAATTGACGCGCGCCAAATTCTTTGGAAACGGGCGATGGATCTGAATGACCGGACTTTGCGAAACACAGTTGTCGGCTTGGGCGGAAAATCGCAGGGTGTGCCACGGGAAGAAAGTTTTAATATCACAGTCGCTTCGGAGATTATGGCAATTTTGTGCCTTAGCGAAAATTTAGCTGACCTCAAAAAGCGCTTGGGAAATATTTTGGTGGCCTATACTTTTTCTGGTGAGCCGGTTTATGCACGCGAGTTGAAAGTTGTTGGCGCTCTCACGGCAATCTTGAAAGACGCATTGAAACCAAATTTGGTGCAAACACTTGAGCATACGCCAGCCATCATTCACGGCGGGCCGTTTGCTAATATCGCGCACGGATGCAATAGTATTTTGGCCACGCGCTATGGACTGAAACTGGGTGACTATCTCATTACCGAAGCGGGTTTTGGCGCGGACCTTGGCGCGGAGAAATTTTTCAACATCAAATGCCGAGTCGGAGGATTTAAACCCGATGCGGTGGTGATTGTGGCGACAGTGCGTGCGCTCAAATATTCTGGCGGAATGGAAAAAGAAACGCTGGTGATGCCGAATTTAATGCACCTTAAAAAAGGTTTTGCTAATTTGGAAAAGCATGTGGAAAATTTGAAAAAGTTTGGCGTGCCAGTGGTTGTCGCTGTGAATGTTTTTCCGAGCGATACTCAGAAAGAGTTGAAACTTTTGGAGCTTATGGTGAAAAAACTGGGCGCAGCCTATGCACTTTCGCACGTCTGGGAAAAAGGCGGAGTGGGAGGCGAAGATTTAGCAAAAAAAGTTTTGGAAAACTTGGAAAAGAAAAAATCAAACTTTAAGGTGCTCTATTCTGAGCAGTCACATATCAAAGTGAAAATCGAAACAATCGCGCAAAAAATTTATGGCGCGAAAAGTGTGGAGTTTAGCGCTAAGGCTCAAAAACAGATGGAAAAATTGGAAAAAGAAAAACTGGACAAGTTGCCAATTTGTATTGCCAAAACCCAATATTCTTTTTCGGATGATCCAAAACTTTTGGGACGACCCAAAGGTTTTACTTTGAATATTCGAGAACTAAGAATTTCCAATGGCGCAGGATTCATCGTGGCGATTGCCGGAGAAATTATGACCATGCCGGGATTGCCAAAAGTGCCGGCGGCGGAAAAGATTGATGTGACTGAAGACGGGGAGATCGAGGGGTTGTTTTAGGTTCTACTGTTGACAATAGTAGCTTTGTTATATAGAGTGTTAGTAATGATTGCGTGAAAGCCTCCCATTATAACGCTAGTCAAGTGGATATGGCGGGCCATTCTCATAGGTGGCATGGTCGATCGAAGGATGATCGCGGGGGACGAGAGGGCTTTATTATAAACCCAGACCGATAGCTAAGGTTAGTTAGGAGGTATTTCGTCTAGTGCGAAGTCTAGAACCGAAGCTTCGGGTGCTCAGTAACGGCGCGGTAGCGTAATCATTTTCTCAAAGGCCCTGCTCTATAAATTAGCGCGGGTCTTGTTCTTTTATTAGCGCAATTTGAAGTTAAACTTAACTTTGATTGTACATAAACATAACATAAGGAGGTGGCGAAATGACGAAAAGTTTTGTGGGGTATGCGTTAGTAAATCTTTTTGTGGAAAAGGTTGATATCCGTGTTGATAAAAAAGACGGGACGTCAGTTGTTATTAGTGCCCACTCGCTCAATATTATGAGCGATCCAATAACCGGTAAGACAAAAGAAGGTTTTGATGTCAGCATCTATGAAGCTGATATCGAAAACGTCGTTCGCGTCTGAATAAAAAAGTACGCACACCCTCTTGGCTGATGAAAATTGACCAATAGGTTTTTTATAGCTTACTTTTCTTATGTCATCCCCGCGAAGGCGGGGATCCAGTCGCTAAACTAGATTAAAACGCGAATTGTTGGGGTGGGAGTTATTTTGGTTGATTCTATATTTTTTTAAGTATATTTTTTTATTTATCAAAGGCGGATAGCTTGTACTTTTTGCGAAGATTTTACACTAGATTCCCGCCTGCGCGGGAATGACAAGAAGGATTTTATAATACCTTCGCGTATAGCAAAGCATCTTTCTTTTTCCTATCCGTCCCCATTATGGATTTTTTTAATAGACCTTCTTTTTTATAACCACATTTTATTGCAACTTTTTCGCTGGCTTTATTTTCCGGTTGCATGATAATTTCAATTCTGGTTAATCCAAGTTTTTTGAAGCCCTCTTTTTCTGTGAGCTTGACGGCTTTTGTTGTAATACCTTTTCCCCAATAATTTTCATCAAGTAGATAGCCGATTTCTCCAATGAACTGTCTGTGGGGATTGATTTTTATGCCAATAGCGCCGACAACTAAATTGTCCAAAAGAACCGTATAATTCCAAGTCGTGTTTTCTTTTCTACGTTTTGGATTCTCTCTTAACCAATCTTTTTCTTCCTGGATAGTTTTTGGTTTGGCTGTGATGTAGACAAAATTAGGATTGCTTAGGATTTCGTAAAATCTTTTAGCATCATTTATCCTTTGATAGCGGATTGTTATTTTTGGCATAATCTTGTGTAAAAAATTAGATGGCTACATCTTAGCATTTTTCATAGATATTTAGAATCTCCCAATTCTTCCGGCAAATAACTCTGTTCACGACTATCTTCGAGCGGAGTATATTTATAGCCCTTACTATAACCCAATTCTTTCATCAGTTTTGTCGGCGCGTTGCGCAAATGCAGTGGGACAGGCAGATTTCCGAATTTTTCCACGTCTTTTTTGGCTTTGCCATAGGCGCTGTAGGCGGTGATGTCTTTTTTGGATTTGGCCATATAGATTACACATTGAGTGAGGTGGACATTACATTCTGGGTAACCTAGTTTGTGGCAAGCGTCAAAAACGGCATTGGCCAAAAGCAGAGCGGTATTGTTGGCAAGGCCGATGTCTTCACTAGCGAAACGCACGAGGCGCCTCGCGATATAGAGTGGATCTTCGCCACCTTCAATCATCCGCGCGAGCCAATAAACAGAAGCGTTGGGATTTCCGCCACGCATTGATTTATGCAAGGCGGAAATGATATTGTAGTGTTCTTCGCCTGATTTGTCATAGAGCAAATGCGATTTTTGCAAAACTTCTTTCACGAGTTCCGGGGTGATATTTTCCGTTTGATTGACGCAAGCTTCCAGAGTGTTGAGCGCCATGCGGGCGTCGCCATTGGAAAGATTGGCGAGGAGTTTGATGGTGTCTTGGTTAATTTTTATTTTTCGTAGGGGCAGATCTTGCGTCTGCCCAAAATGGACAGGCACAAGGCCTGTCCCTACGGATTTTTGTAATTTTTCTAACGCTCTTTCAATAATTTTTTCCAAATCAGTCGGCGTCAGTTTTTCCAGGACAAAAACACGAGTGCGAGAAACAAGAGCGGAGTTGACTTCGAAGCTGGGATTTTCCGTTGTTGCGCCAATGAGTGTGATTGTGCCATTTTCCGCATAAGGGAGAAGCGCATCTTGCTGGGCCTTGTTCCAGCGATGAATCTCGTCGATAAAAAGAATTGTTTTTTTATTTTGCAGTTTATTCTCTTGCGCTTTGGCAATGATTTCCAAAAGCATTTTTTTGCCAGAAGAAACAGCACTGATTTTCAGGAATTCAGATTTCGTGGCAGAAGCGATGATGTGGGCGAGTGTAGTTTTTCCTGATCCGGGCGGACCCCAAAGAATCATCGAAGGGATGGCGTCACCTTCGATGGCACGAAAAAGATAGGAATTTTTTCCGACGAGTTTTTCTTGACCGAAAAAATCAGCTAGATTTTCCGGGCGGATGAGATCGGGGAGTGGGGTGGGCATAAAATTTCTAGATTAGTTTTTTTAAATTCAATTTTTGATATGACGTAAATCTAGTTAAATAATATCACGATTTCCTTGTCATTCCCGCGCAGGCGGGAATCCAGTCACGCAATTATCTTAAAATAAAGGTCGTCCCAGTTAGGATTATTTTGCTCAATGAGATTTATCTTCCACGCCCTGTTCCACTTCTTTAAGGCTTTTTCTCTGGCAATAGCCGAATGAATACTTTCTGTTTGCTCGTAGTGAACTAATTTTCTAACATCATACTTTTTACTAAATCCATCAGTAATTTTGGTCTTATGCTGTTGTATCCGTTTAATTAAATCCGAAGTTACTCCAATATACAGTGTCCCGTTTCTGTCACTAGCTAAAATATAGAGATAGTAGCTTTTCATTGAGTCTTTACACTAGATTCCCGTCTGCACGGGAATGACAAGTTTGTTTAGTTTGTTTTTGATAGTCCTGCGTCGTTATGAATATTTTCATGAATGACACGTGGGCGGGCGGGTTTCGTTTATGGAGTTAGTATATCACTTATTACGTTTTCTTTGCAAGTGGGGCAAATTTTTTAGTATGCTATAATCAAATATATGGCAAAAATAATCGACGGGAAAAAAATCGCAGAGGAAATCAAAGAAGAACTGAAAGGTGAAGTTTTAGCTTTGGCGAAAAAGGGAATTGTGCCGGGACTGGCTGTGATTTTGGTTGGGGAGGATAGTGCTTCGCAGGTGTATGTCAGGAATAAAGAACGCGTGGCGAAAGAGATTGGGATTGATTCTCTGGTTGTGAGAATGTCTGTGGAAACTTCGCAGGAAGAACTAGAAAAAATAATTTCAAAATATAACGCGGATGAAAAAATCCACGGAATCTTAGTTCAGTTGCCATTACCCAAGCAGATTGATGCAAAAAGAATTATCAACTTGATTGATCCAAAAAAAGACGTCGATTGTTTTCATCCAGAAAATGTTGGTCGGATGATGATCGGGGAGGCGCGATTTTTGCCTTGCACTCCGGCGGGGATTTTGGAACTTTTGAGGCGAACTGAAATCGAGATCGAAGGAAAAAATGTTGTGATAGTGGGGAGAAGCAATATCGTGGGAAAACCACTAGCAGTAATGCTCATCAATCTCGGAGCAACAGTGACGGTTTGTAATTCCAAGACGAAAAACTTGAAAGAAATTTGCGTGCAGGCAGATATTTTGGTTTCGGCGACGGGGCGCATAGGACTTATAACAACAGACATGGTAAAGCAGGACGCGGTGGTGATTGACGTGGGAATTAATCGCAATACAGAGGGTAAATTAGTCGGGGATGTTGACTATATCCACGTTTGTGATAAAACACATTGTATCACACCAGTGCCAGGTGGAGTGGGGCCGATGACGATTATGATGCTGATGAGAAATACTATCTTGGCGGCGAAGAATTAATTCAACAAGAGGGACTAAGCCCCCTATAGGGGGCTTAGTCCCATAATATAAAAATTTATGCAAATAGAAGTTAAAGATGTTCAAGGGAATCCGGTGAATAACTTGCGCCGACTTGGCTACTCATTCCAAAGGCACGAAGGGGACGAGATGAGCTTTGTGCGTCCAATGGCCGCGGCTGGCTATCCCAGATTTCATATGTATGTCAAAATGAATGGAATGGATATGCTCATTAACATTCATCTGGACGTGAAAAAAGAAACTTATGGCGAAAATACACGGCATCATGGGGAGTATGGCAATGATGGCGCGTTGAAAGAAGAAGTGCGTAGACTCAAGGCGCTTTTGGAATAATGTTTGCCAAAACAGCTTTTACACCGTATGATAAGTTGGTGTATATCGGGGGTGTGGTGAAATTGGTATACACGCATGCTTCAGGAGCATGTGGACGTAAGTCCTTGAGAGTTCAAATCTCTCCATCCCCACAAGAAATGTAAAAAACTGAATAATGCCCAGATGGCGGAATTGGTATACGCGCCAGTCTTAGGAACTGGTTCTCGCAAGGGATTGGAGGTTCGAGTCCTCTTCTGGGCACAATCAAGGACACGATGTTCGCCCCGCCATGGCGGGATGGATTTATCTCCGTGCGAGTTCGAGTCTCGCCCGCGGCACCAGCGATAATTGACTAAGCGTCCCGCCGAGGCGGGATTCTCGCAAGGGATTGGAGGCCCGTCCTGGACCATTTTCAGGAAGGATTTTATATAAAGAGTAGATGAAAGGCGAAGCCGCTTCGCTCTCGCTCTAACTAAAGTCACAAACTTCTCTTGAAAATGGTGCGGGGTGAAAGTCCTCTTCTGGGCACAATATGCAAAAAATAATCATCACAAAAGACAGTTCGGGCGAACGATTGGATAAATTCCTTAGTAGCGGGAATTTTTTTGATGGAAAAATTACGCGCAGTGAAATTTCTCGGCAAATCAAGGCGGAGAAAATTTTGGTGAATGGTAGTAAGATAAAATCAGGCTATGTTCTCAAGAATAATGATGTTATTACTTTTGATTTTATCTTCACTGAGGAAAAAATAATTTTACCAAAAGAAAAAAAAGAATTGCCGATAATTTTTTCTGATGAAAATATTATTGTGATCGATAAGTCCGCCGGAATGCAAGTGCATCCTGACGATACTCGAAAAGAGGGGACATTAGTAAATTATTTAGTTTCCCAATTTCCAGAAATTGAAACTGTTTGCGATAAAACAAAAGAAGGAAAGTTGCGACCGGGAATTGTGCATCGGCTGGACAAAGATACGAGTGGAGTGATTGTGGTGGCGAGAAATATGGAAACGTTCCTAGAATTAAAAAGACAATTTCAAGACAAGGAGGTGGAGAAAAAATATCAAGCGATTGTTTATGGCGTACCGGATCCGGCAGAAGGAATGATTGAAAAGCCTTTGGCGCGTTCGGGGGATTATCGTCGTCAGGTGGTGGCAGGACATAAAACTCGAACAAAAATTCGTGAAGCAGTCACGGGTTATCGAACACTAAGAACGCTAGGAGATGCTTTTGCTCTTTTAGAGCTTTCGCCTAAAACTGGGCGTATGCATCAGATTCGAGTGCATCTGACTTCAATTGGACACCCGATCGTGGGAGATAAAAAATATTTTTTGCGAGGAATTGAGCGACTGGACTCAGCTAGAAGACAACTGCTCCACGCGGAATCGATCAAATTTGTGCTTTTTGGTAATGGTTACGAATTTAGTTCTCCACTTCCACAGGATTTTTTGGATTTTGAGCATTTCCTTGACGAAAAGGGGTAAAAGAGATAGTATATAAAAGCGAAAAATTGCACCGCGTGGTGGGATTTTGGGTGAAGTTTGAAAGGCTTTCGAGGCCTATTTTAATCCTCCTTCGTTCTGAGAGTACTCAGAACTACGGCGGGACGAGTTTGCTGAAGTAAGTCTGATATGGATTGAAGTTAAAATATTCCAGTGTTTGTGCTGGATTTGTATTGTTTGGTTTAAAGTAATAATTTGCTATAATAATCATATGGAAAAGAAGATCATTGAGTTTAATGCATCGCAAAGAGCGTTGAAAGACGAACAGAAGTTTCACAGTGGAGATGTGGTGAAAGTATTTTTGCGAATCAAGGAAGGCGCCAAAGAAAGAACGCAACTTTTTGAAGGTTTGATTATTGCTGTCAAAGGCGGACAAAGTTCTTCTCCGACAATCACTGTGCGAAAAGTGACTCACGATGTGGGCGTGGAAATGATTATTCCTGTTGGATCCAAGAGCGTGGAAAAGATTGAGCTGGTTAAACGCGCCAAGGTGCGACGCGCTAAGCTTTATTATGTTCGAACACTGACAACAAAGCAAAGTCGGATGAAATATAAGGACGTCAAAGATGTGAACAAAAAAGATAAGCCAAAAGTAGAGGCAGCTAAAACGGAAGAAAAAGTCGAAGAAGCAAAAGCCTAAATAATTTTTCGAGCCTTCGTGGTGCCATGCCTCGTCCGCAGGTAGGCCTGTCCGCAACGCTTCGCGTAGCGATGCGGGCGGAGAATTGGTTTGCCCCACGCCATTTCACGTTCGATTCCAAGTTGTTTTTAAAATATATTATGGGGGTATGGTGGAATTGGTATACACACATGCTTGAGGTGCATGGCCTTTATCGGCATGAGGGTTCGAGTCCCTCTATCCCCACGCGGAAGTAGTGTGCGGGGGTCGCAAGGCCGTGCGGGTTCGAGTCCCGCCGAAGGCACCTGAGTGCCAATAACCAAATACCAAGGAACAAGAAACAAAAAAATTTCAAATAGCACTATTCAAAAATCAACCGGTTGAAAATTATAATTACTATATTTGTATATTGTAGCTTGTATCTTGGTAATTTAAAAAAGGGATCCTTAGCTCAATGGCTAGAGCACCTCGTTTACACCGAGGGGGTTATAGGTTCGAGTCCTATAGGGTCCACAGAGCCGAGTTAGCTCAGTGGTAGAGCAGAGGACTGAAAATCCTTGTGTCCCCAGTTCAATCCTGGGACTCGGCACCAAAAAATAATTTTCAATTTTTAATTTAAAATTTTCAAACAATTTTTAATGCCTTAATGACTCAATTCTTTATTTTTTAAAATTTGTCTATTAAAAAATTAGAGATTATTTAAAAATTGAAAATTATAAATTAAAAATTAAATTTGCGGGTATCGTATAGTGGCTAATATACGTCCTTGCCAAGGACGAGCGACGGGTTCGATTCCCGTTACCCGCTCAAAAAATAAAAAAACCTTGGATTATCTGAGGTTTTTTTAATTTTGTGATTTATCGACGGGAATCGAAGGGTATTTTAAAAAAGTGAACTGCTTCACTTTTTTGAAAACCCAGGTTTTGAGGGAGGAACGGAGCCTGTGCCGTAGGCATGTGCGAAGTGACGGATGAAAAAGATTCCCGTTACCCGCTCAAAATAGAATGAAAGTCTCTTGAAAATAGAGACTTTTATTTTTTAGCTAAATTATTCTCCAAACTTTGACCTTCTGCGCAATTGTGCTATGGTGGAAGGGCAATGGGGGTAAATATCTCCAACTTAAGAATCTAATGGCGCGGAGATATGAAGAAATACACACTTGGGTATTATCTTAGGGAGATTTTTTGGGGTGTCGCAGGCGCTCTTTTTATGGTGTTTTTGGGCACATCAATTGCTACCCTTTTTATCTATAAAAATCAAACACCCAGCGTGGCAGAGATTTCCAGCTATCGTCCGCCACAGACTTCGACTATTTTTGATCGCAGTGGAGAAATTGTGCTCTATAAGATTCATGGCGAAGAAAATCGCAAGGTTCTCTCTCATGATGAGATTCCTGATGTGGTGCGAATTGCTACGATTGCGACGGAAGATAAAAATTTCTACTCGCATTTCGGCATTGATTTTTTATCGATTTTGCGAGCACTGCGAACGAATGTTGAAAAAGGAGAAATTTCCCAGGGCGGTTCAACTATTACACAACAATTGGCGCGCAACGTTTTTCTTACCCGAGAAAAAACATTGAAACGAAAGTTTATGGAAACACTGATTGCCTTTAAAATTGAGAAGAATTTTTCTAAAGATGAAATTTTGGACCGCTATCTTAATCAAGTTCCCTATGGTTCCAATGCTTATGGAATTTCCGCGGCAGCGGAAGTATTTTTTAACAAAAGCGCGAAAGAGCTGACGCTTTCCGAAGCGGTATTTCTTTCCGCACTTCCGAAAGCCCCGACTTATTATTCTCCCTATGGGGATAATATTAGCGAGCTGATTGGGCGTTATCGAAGTATCTTGGATCAAATGGCGCAGTTGAAATTGGCCGATCAGGGAGAAATTGAAGTGGCAAAAAAAACTAATATTTTGACAAAAGTTGAACCGTTCCATGAGCCGATTTTAGCTCCACACTTTGTGTTCTATGTAATAGGACAATTGGAAGAAAAATATGGGCGCGATTTTTTGGAGCGTGGTGGATTGAAAATTATCACAACGCTAGATTATGACGCGCAAAAAATCGGAGAAAAAGTCGTAGCTGAGGGAGGAGCAAGGAATGTGGCCTATGGTGCGAGCAATGCGGCGCTTGTCGCAGTCGATCCTAGGAGCGGAGAGACGCTTGTAATGGTGGGCAGTCGGGATTTTTTCAATCCAGCTATTGATGGACAGGTGAATGTGGCAGTGCGTCTGCGCCAACCAGGATCATCTTTTAAGCCGATTGTTTACGCAACGGCTTTTGAAAAAGGTTATCAGCCGGAAACGCTTATTGCTGACGTGCCGACTAATTTCGGCGCGGATGGTGGTGGAATTGATTATATCCCACAAAATTATGACGGAAAATTTCACGGCGTGCTTCCGATGCGAAAAACCTTGGCAATGTCACTCAACATTCCAGCCATCAAGACGCTTTCACTGGTCGGAATCGACAGCGCGATTAATATGGCGCATCGCTTGGGAATCACAACACTGAATGAGCGCAAACGCTATGGGCTTTCCATGGCGATTGGTGGGGCGGAAGTGAAACTAATTGATATGGCCAGTGCTTTTTCTGTCTTTGCTACTGAGGGAAAAAAATTTCAATCGCATGCTATTTTGGAAATTGTGGATAGTAAAGGCGAATCATATTTTGACAAAAAACAAGGTGAGCAGGTAATCGATGTGGAAGTGGCGAGAAAGATTGATTCCATCCTTTCGGACAACGATGCTCGCTCGGCCATTTTTGGAGCGAATAGCCCACTACATATTCCTGGGCGAACAGTTGCGGCCAAAACCGGAACGTCACAGGATTTTCGCGATGCTTGGACAGTCGGATTTACTCCGTCCATTGCAGTGGGAGTTTGGGCCGGGAATAATGATAGCCGTCCGATGCATGGGGGAGCAGATGGTGTTTTTGTGGCGGCTCCGATTTGGCGCAACTTTATGGATGCGGTTCTCTCGCGTTATCCTAATGATGGTTTCGCGGACTATCGAAGGGTGACGAAAGATGAAAAGGTCGCTTTGAGTGGGGAAGATTTGAAAAAGATGGATGAGCAGAAAAAGCAGGAAGAAAAAGATAAGAAGAAAGCGGATAAGAAGAAAAAGAAGCACTAAATACATAGTCTCCTCGCCCTCCGGGAGAGGATGTCGCGAGCACGCGACAGGTGAGGGTGCTCGCCAATATAATCAAAAGCTCACGATAAAAGTTAAATGTTTGTGTTTTTGTGAGTGCCTCCCTCATCCGGCCTTCGGCCACCTTCTCCCGAGGGGAGAAGGGGATTTAAATAGAGCTCAAAGCCTCATGTGGGCTTTTTTGATTTTCATGGCTTATTTTAGCCTAAATAGCTCAAAAGCCTAAAATCAGATGGCTTATATGAGCCAAGAAATTACTATAACGCTTGACTTTTGGGCTATTATTTGCTACACTAATAGGTCGATTTGAAAAGGGGTACTAGAGCCCAATCGGCAATTAACAATTAAAGTTTATATATGCGTATTAGCACGAAATTGGCTATTCTAGCTGGTTTTGCTGTCATCCTCAGTTTTGGATCGATAGTAGAAACGGCTAAGGCTGACGAGTCTAATCAAACAAAAATAAACTTCAATATCGTTGAAAATATCCTAACGCTAGGACAAACAAATGTTTGTATGGCTGAGGGGCTCACTCCAACAGCGGAAGCTGTAGAAGAAAAGAATGTGGAGGAGGTAAAAATACCTACCCGCAATGCTACGCTTAGCGTTGCAGGCGGGGAAGAGAAGGTCGTAGTTGAAACTAAAAAAGTACCTAACAATAGCAATCTTCCCAAGGGAAAGTTCATCATTAATGCTTCAGCATACACGGCTGCGGCCGATGAATGTGGCAAAAGCGATGGAATCACTGCCTCGGGAAAGAAAGTCAAGGAAAACGAAACGATCGCTTGTCCCAAGAACTTTGCTTTTGGCACAAAGGTAAATATCGAAGGTTATGGAACCTACATCTGCCAAGATCGCGGAGGCGCGATCAAGGGGAATAAGATCGATATCTATGTCGAAACAAAAGCCCAAGCGTTTGCTTTTGGTAGACGAAACCTAGTTGCTGAGATTGTGACTGAATAAAAAAAGAGCACTCCGAGTAATCGGGGTGCTTTTTTTGTGGGAAATTTTTCAAATAAAAAACCTCTCTGCCAGGATCTGACAAGGAGGTTCGGAGCGGTGGGATTTTGGGGGATACTGCTACATAGATTGAATTAGCTTTTCAATTTCTGAAATTTGTATGCATGGTGGTCGATTTCCACCCAAAAAAGTTGTGAATTTAACGAGTCCATCTTCAAGTCCGATTTGCTCATTAAACTTGGAGATTTCTACAAATAGTTTTTTATCTAGCCAAGATAGTGCTAGATCAATGGTCAGATGGCTGAGAGCAACGAGTTTTTCAAAAAAATCTTTTTTCTCCTCAGCAGGGATTAGAATATCAAGCAATACGAAAAGTGCGGATATCGCATTTTTTGAAAGCATGCAAATGCAAGAGGCCTCAGCATATCTCTCATGACAACTACCTGGAGTAATGGTCAGTCTTTTCAGGAATTCAATCGCCAGTTGTTTATTTTTTTCTTCCATCGCTCATTCTCCTTTTTGTAATGTACAATTTTTTGTCTCCCCGAGAATCCATTTCGCAGCTTGACTCCGGAGTATAGCACATAAAACAATAAGTGTCAACAATATATTGTTGACGACAATGAGAAGTTGATGTATAATGGGTCTAGGATAAGCGAAAATGGGTTTGTGGTGTCACTTTGTGGTTGACTGGCGCTAGGTGACTATTTGGTAGCGGATTGGACAATAGTCTTGACTATTATCCAATACGGTGTATAATAGTCATATAAGTAATTAAACTAAAAACTATGTATCGTAATCAAACTGAGCAAATAACCAAGGATTTAGGCAAAAAGATGGTCTTTTTGGTTGGACCAAGGCAAATTGGCAAGACCTGGCTGGCAAAAGAAATTGGAAAAAACTATGCCAATATGGTGTATCTTAATTATGACAGTTCGGAAGATCGTGAAATCATCAAAAAAGAAGCTTGGCCGGGTAAAACGGATTTTTTAATTTTGGATGAGTTGCATAAAATGAAAGGCTGGAAAAATTATCTCAAAGGAGTTTTCGACACGAAAAAAGTTGAGCAAAGAATTATTGTTACTGGTAGTGCGCGACTGAATACTTTTCGCCAAACCGGAGACGCTCTTTCTGGCAGATTTTTTGTTCATCGGCTCTTGCCTTTTTCTTTAGCAGAATTAAAAGCGGAAAAATATGAGATAGAAAGATTCATGAAAAGAGGGGGATTTCCTGAGCCGTTTTTAGCGAGTGATGAAGTGGAGGCGGACCGGTGGCGTAGTCAATATATCGACGGACTTGTTCGCACGGATATTTTGGATTTTGAAACCATTCATAATTTTCGTGCTATGCAAATTATTTTTGAGCTGCTGCGAGCGAAAGTTGGTTCGCCGGTGTCCTATAAATCCTTAGCGGAGGATGCGCAGATTTCTCCCTCGACTGCTAAAAAGTATGTGGAAATTTTTGAAAGTTTGTTTATCATCTTTAGAGTTTTTCCTTATTCAAAAAATATTGCTCGGTCTATTCTCAAGGAACCCAAGATTTATTTTTTTGATACGGGCTTGGTTTTAGGTGATGATGGGGCGCGTTTTGAGAATTTCGTGGCAGTGAGTCTCTTAAAACATGTCTTGGGAAAAGCTGATTCAACGGGAAAAGAATACGATTTGAAATATTTGCGAACGAAAACCGGGCAAGAGGTTGATTTTGCCTTGGTGGAAAATGGTGTCATAACTGAACTTTTTGAAGCAAAACTTTCTGATGGAAATTTGAGCAAAAATCTCAGCTATTTTTGTGAAAAATATTCTCTCAAGGGATCGCAAATAGTGAAAGACCTGAAGCATGAAAAAACTTTGGGAAGCATTAATATAGTCTTAGCGGAAAAATATTTGAAGAATTTATTTTTGTAAATTTAATTTTATGGAACAAGAATTATTAGCTTTGGGACTGACTTGGAATGAGGTGAAAGTGTATAAGAGTCTGATGAAATTGGGCGAGACGCAAGTGGGCGGAGTGATAACTGATCTCAAAATTCATCGTCAGATTGCCTATAATGCCCTTGATGCTCTCGAAAAGCGTGGGATGGTGACGAAGACAAGTAAGAATAAAGTCCAACACTATAAAATAGTCGATCCGGAAGTGATTGTGGAAAATGTTAAAAAGCAGGAAGTTTTGGCAGAGAGGTTGGCGCGGACGATAAAGCATGAGATGAAAAAAAGTCGGCATGAGCACGAGATTAATATCTATTCTGGCCAAGCCGGCGCGCAAAAATTCTACACGCAGATTTTCAAACAGGCGCCCAAGGGAACGACGACATATATTATGGGCGTATCGGTGAAAGGTCATCTTGAGTCTTTGGGAGAAGAATATATTCGCGGGATGTATAATAAGCTAAAAACTGGAAAACAAATCGCCGGAAAATTAGTGATGGGAGAGAGTGAAAGGAAAGACAATGAAGCATTCGGCGAAAAGACTAATCCAAAATTGCGCGAATCGCGTTATCTGCCATATGAAAATATTAATCCGGTGTCGACGACGATTTGGCCGGATCGAATCACTTTTATGGCGACGGGAAAAGATATCTTTCTCATCGAAATCATTAATCAAGAATTTCGTGATTCTTATAAAGCCCATTTTGATATGCTTTGGAAGATGGCGAAGAAATAGGCATATTTATTGACTTTAACGTCTTGGCTTGGTAATATCTATTTATGGTCGTGTGGCGAAGTAGCTAACGCGTCGGTCTGCAAAACCGTTATTCGTGGGTGCAAATCCCACCGCGACCTCACTAGTTTTTTAATGTTTTGGGCGAGTGGTGAAATGGTATACACTCGACACTTAAAATGTCGCGGAGCTTGCTCCATGAGGGTTCGAGTCCCTCCTCGCCCACAAGGACAAATATTTATGACCGACTTTACCATCATTTCAAAATTTAGAAACAAAGATCAATGCGAGAGGCTTGTTTTTGAGTTGGAAAAACGAGGAAAGACTTGTTATAATTTTTGTGCCAAACCGGCTGATCCAGAAAATCCCGATAACTCGCCGGAAGAGCAAATGGAAGTTTTCGAAAAAGTAAATGATTTTTTTGATGACGAGTATTTTAAACATGTTTTTGAAGCTGACTTAGCGGGACTTAAAAATGCAGAAAAAGTAATTATACTTTTGCCGGCAGGAAACTCGGTGCATATTGAAGCGGGCATTGCTTACGGATTAGGAAAGCCGTTAATTTTAATTGGCAAGCCAGAAAAACCGGAATCACTATATCTTATATTTAAAGAAAGATATGATACGATAGAGGAATTTTTGAAAGCTGTAGAATGAAAAAATCGCCGATGAGGCGATTTAATTTTTCTCTTCTCGTTCGATTTTGGCAATAATCTTCGGAATCTTTTTGAAATCTTTGATCAGTATTTCGCGCATCCCGCCATTATAGAGTGCGGCGGCGGGGTGGTAGAGCGTATAAAAGACTTGCTTGCCCATTCCTTCAATTTCTCGGCGCATCGCTTTGCCATGGACTTCGGAGATTTTGAAACCGGGCAAAAATCTTTCCATAGAATGTCGGCCGAGCGTGACGATTAGTTTTGGCTTAATGATTTTAATTTGTTCCAAGAGCCATGGCCAGCAAGTGGCAACTTCTTCGGGCAGTGGATCGCGATTGTTTGGTGGACGGCATTTGCAGACATTGGCGATATAAACATCATCGCGTTTAAGCGCAATGGTTTCAAGCATTTCGTTCAAAAATTTTCCGGCGGCGCCAACAAAAGGCACACCGGTTTCATCTTCTTTTTGCCCTGGCGCTTCGCCGATAAACATAATTTTAGCATCAGCTGATCCGGCTCCGGGGACGACTTGGGTGCAACCTTTCCTTAGGGCGCATTTGGTGCAAGCGAGCATTTCTTGATTTAGTTTTTCGAGTTGGATCTGTCTAGATTTCATATATTTTCGGGTTACGACGAAAATCTTTGAAGAAATTATATGCCCAATTGTCATCCCCGTGAAGACGGGGATCTAGTCATTAGTTTATCTTAAGGTGAAAGTCTTTATGTTTGGAATGGTTTTGGTGTGGGCACACGTATTTTTAAAATACCCGATATCTTGTGTCTATCGAAATACAGAGATATTAATTACTTTCTGAGCATATATACTGGATTCCCGCCTGCGCGGGAATGACAATTTTGTTTGGCTTGTTTTTTGTAGCCTTTCGTCACTTACATATTTACAGGAATAACATAAAGCGGATTTATTTTAAATCATGAATTCTCAACAGCTTAAAACTATCATTTTTTGTATCCCAAGTCGCAAAAGTGGGCAAATAGATTTCTCCGGCAACATTACCAGGATTGAGTATTGTACATTTTATCTGTCCTTGGTCCGCCGTAGTTTCAACGGAGGAGACCCAAGGTTTGTGCGTGTGGCCATGAAAAACAAAAGCGTATTTTCCCGTCTCAGCCAGCTTTCTGGCTTCGCGAGGAAAATGGACGAACGCAATTTTTTTCTTTTCAATTTCAACTTCACCAAAAGATTTGAATATAAAAGTATTGCGATATTTTTCAACAGAATCAAGTTCGCGCAGTTCGGTGTAATCAGCATTGCCGAAAGTATAATAAATAACGCCTGCAAAATTATCATTCATTAGATCAAGTACTTCTTTTGAGGCGAGGTCTCCGCAACAAATAAGCGTCTCGATTTGACGCTCGGCGCAGTAGCGTAAAACTTTTTCCAAGTTGACTTCATTATTGTGAACGTCGGAAATGATGGCAATTTGCATAGGGTGTTTAGCTAATAGTTTAATATGTATAAATTGTAGCAGTGTTTGGTTTTGGTCACAATATTACGAATTTTCAGGAAAATAAAAAAGCCAGTCAAGACGGGACTGGCACCGGGTTATTTTTCTAGTTTTAAGTTACTTGCCTGGGGGCAATTAATGCAAGAAAAACAAAAAATTTTGTTTTTGTTTGCAAAAATCTCGCAACTATTGAAGAATGTGCAATCAGCGCTGCGATGAAAGTCTACCTCCTCAAAGCGAAGTTCGCGAGACAACTTTGTTATAATGATCACCTTGCCTAACTCAGTGCGGACATATCTTCTCACTCGCTTGAGTCCATTCTCCTCTCGCTTTTTTGCATAGGCGTTCCTTATGTCAGCGTAGGTGGGCAGTGGAGTGGGCTTTTGACAGATTCTAGGGCCGGATTGTTGTAGTAGTTTGGTGGTCTGCTTTACATCCATCCAAAAATCAATACTGACTCCGTAAAATGATTCGACCCAGTCAGCTACTTTTTCAAAACCGCTATCGTCAAACAGTTCCTCCTCTTCATCCGATAGCCAGCTATAATAATCTATCTCCAATTCTGTAGCGCCTTGCCTCTCGGAATCATTGCCGATAACTTTGTCCATATGGACCTCCTTAAATTTAAGGGTTAACTTTTATTAGGAAAGAACCATCTATGAAAATATTTAGCCTCTAAATTTTTTGAGCAGTTCGATATCATTAGCTACTGTATCATGCTCAGTTTCTAAAATCATATCAATCTGATTTTTCTGAGCGAATGCTACGATATTTTTAAAAGCTTCTTTGCCAATTTTGCCCTCTCTGATGTGGGCGTGGCGGTCGCGTTTGGAATCAAAATCAGTCAAGCTGTCGTTAGCGTGGAAGAGTTTTATGTTTTTCAAATCTAATTCTTTGTCAATGCGTTCGATAGTTTTATTAAAAGCTCTCCAGTCATAGCCGGAGGCAAAAGAGTGTTGGGTGTCGAGGCAAATTCCGGCGATGGCGTCGTTGTCCACGCCGTCGATAATTGTTTTTAAATCAGTGAGCGAACTACCGATAATTTCTCCGGCGCCAGCGCTATTTTCCAAAAGCAGTTTTGTCTGGCCGGAATAATTTTCTAAAGTTTTTTTGAGCATTTCAATTACTTTTTGAATTGACTCGTCGTGCGTCATGCCCTTGGCTGATCCAAGATGGGTCATCACATATTTGGCCTCAATGAGGCTCCCACGTTCCAGTTCATCACGGACAACCGAAACGGAAGCATAGCGAATGCGATTTTCAATTGATGCAAGGTTGATATAATACGGCGTATGGATATAAACTTCCTTAATTTTAAATTTTAAATTTAGACTTTTAAATTCCTCACAAATTTCCGGCGTGAGGGTTGATGCTTTTCCGCCGCGAGGTGAGCGAGTAAAAATTTGCATTACTTCGCAACCTAAATCAGCCGCACGCTCTGGTGCATTGAGAATTCCGTGCCTACCGGCAGGCAGGCCGCCAGCGATTGAGATGTGAGCGCCGATGTTCATAAAAGAGGGAATGTTTTTATTATTCTATTTTAGCACAGACAAGCCGAATTAAAAATTTGAAATTTGAAATTTAAAATCAAATCTAAATTAAAAAATTTAAAATTATAATTTATCATTTAATGATTTAAAATTTATTTCAAATTTTAAATTTAGAATTGAAAATTTTTACTCTATCTTCCACCCATTCTCGGTCTCAACAATCTTGCCCTTAATTTCAAAGCCAGAGGCGAGTTCGTGGCCGCCTCCGCCGAATTGGGCGGCGAGTGTGGAGACATTGACGCCTTTATATTTTTCCGAGCGAAGACTGCCCTTGATGATTCCGTCATCACGCTCAGAAAGGACAAGAGAAAATTTTGTGCCAGGCACAGTATTGAGAATGGTCGCAACTTGAGCGATGTCTTCAGTGGTGGCACCAAATTCCAAAATATCTGCCGTTGTGAGAACAGAGGTGATCATCCCGTTTTCTTGGTTGATGCGAGCTCTTTCAAACGCACGGCCCCAAAGTTTCAGCGTGGAAATTTTTTTGCTGTTGAAAGTGGCATTGATGATTTTTGCCATCGGGGCACCTTTTTTCATCAGCTCAGAAATAATTCCCAAAACATGCGAAGTGGTGTTGGAATGTTGCAGGACTCCCGTGTCGGCGATAATGCCGAGCATTAAGAATGTGGAAGTTTCCCTGGTTATTTTGATTTCATTGGCGATAAAAAAATCATAAACCATTTCGCAAACAGAGGAGTAGGTTGCATCGACAATGGCAATATCGCATTTGATAGTAATATCTGGGTGGTGATCGATAACGGCAGTGATTTGATCTTCGCTGATAAGGGGAAGGATTTTTTCAAAACCACGCTCGACGCTATCAGTGGCAATAATTAATTTATATTTATTTAAATCAAGTTTATCCGGATTGATAAATTCGACAGCGGAAAATATTTCCAGATAATCTGGCAATGGATCGAAACAAGCAATGTCGACATTTTTTCCCAGAGATTCGGCGTATTCTTTCAAAGCCAAAACCGAGCCGACAGTATCTCCGTCTGGTCTTGAGTGTGCAAAAAGCAGGATATTTTCTGATCCTAAGATGGTGTAGTTTAAGGTATGAAATTCTTTGGCGAATTTGGGCATAAAGTAAAAATAGTCTCCTCGCCCTTCGGGAGAGGATGTCACGAGCACGTGACAGGTGAGGGTAAGGGCTATATATCGAGAATAATCTAAATAAATTTAGTTTTTTACCGACAGAACACCCTTGCCCTCATCCGGCCTTCGGCCACCTTCTCCCGGAGGGCGAAGGGGATATAAACAAAGTTTGGTAATTTCCTATAGTTCTTTCAGTAGTTTTTCAATTTTGTTCGCTTCTTTTTCTGTGAAATCACTGCGGAATTCAAGGCGAGGAAGAGGCTTGATGCGAAGCTTCTTATTGAGACTCAGTTGGATATTATGGCGTTCTTTATCCAAAGTTTTGAGAGCATAGGGAAACTCGCTTTCAGGAAAAACACTGACGAACACTCGAGTATAGCGGATATCAGGAGAAGTGTCAACTTTCGCGATAGTCACAAAAACCCCGCTCTTAAGTGAGAGATCTTTCAATATTATGTCGTTGACATATTTCCGAACAAGTTCATTGATTTTTGGGAGACGAGTAGAGGGCATAGGGGAAAATTTGAAATTTTAAATTTGAAATTTTAAATTAAAACTAAATTACTAAATTATCATTGATTCATTTAATTTAATCATTTAAAATTCATTTTAAATTTCAAACTTAGAATTGAAAATTAAAAGACTCCATTATTCAAGATAATCTTAAAACGCGTAGGAGAGCAACTCAAAAGAAGAAATCTAAAGAGTCTTTTTCTTCAGCTCTTCTTTGAAAGAAATTAAAATGTCGTCGACTTTTATTTTTGTTTCACCATTAAAAGTGATACCACATTCATTTGGTGCTTTGCAGTCGTTAACGTTAACTTTGTTGGATTGAAGATTGCCCATTTTTCCCTTGCCAATAATAGCATCAGCCCTCTCCACCTCTAAGGAAGAATTATTTTCAATGCGACCGGTTGTGACTTTGCCACCAATAATCATATCCTTTTTGCCGGTTTTGAAAATAGCGAGTACCTTCATTTTGCCAAAATCCTCTCTTTCAAATTCGTCGGGGAGCATAGCAAGGAGGCGACCCTTTATGTCATCAATCAGTTCATAGATGATTTTATAATTTTTCACTTCGACGCTGGTGGCTTCCGCCATTCTTTTGGCAACCGGAGTGAACTCAACATTAAAACCAAAAATAATTGATTTGGAACTTCCGGCAAAGCGGACATCCGATTCAGTAATATTACCCACACCGGTGCCGACATAATCAATCGCTACTTTGTCATTCTTAATCTCACCAAGAATTTGTTGGATGGCTTCGAGCGATCCATGCACATCGGATTTGATGATTATATTTAATTTAGCAATATTTCCGCTGGCAATGCTGGAATAAATTTTTTCCGTGTTGAGGTTGGTTCCGCTTTCGGCGTGGGAAAAAATCTTAGCTTCGCTGAGCTTGGCTTGCCCGATTGATTTTGAAGCGACAACTTGCAAGATATCATTTGAGCTTGGTGTTGCGTGGAGGCCGATGAGACTGACTGGCGTGCCAGGCTTTGCCTCGGTAATTCTTTTTCCAGTGAAATCTTCCAAGCGTCGGACGCGACCAAAAGTAGAGCCTGCAATCACATCTTGACCTTCTTTGAGTGTGCCGGTTTTTACAAGTATGGTGGAAACCGGACCTTTGTGCGGATCAAGGTGGGCTTCGAGAACAATGCCGAGTGCAGTTCTTTCGTGATTGGCTTTGAAATCTTCCACTTCTGAGATGAGGAGAATATTATCTAAAAGATCGTCGATGCCAATATTTTGCTTGGCACTAATCTTGGAAGAAAGCACATTACCGCCCCATTCTTCAAGGAGGATGCCATTTTCAGCCAATTCCTGCTTGACTCTTTGCACATTAACGCCGGGTTTATCAATTTTATTAATCGCAACAACAACCGGAATTTTTTTGGCCAAAAGGTATTCAATCACTTCTTTGGTTTGTGGTCGCACGCCATCATCGGCGGCGACGACGAGAACGGCGATGTCAGCCAGACTGACTCCGCGTTCACGCATAGCAGAAAAAGCTTCGTGGCCAGGCGTGTCGATAAAGGTGATCATTTGGCCTTTTTTCTTGACTTGGTAGGCACTAATATGTTGAGTAATTCCACCTGACTCTTTCATTGCGACGCTGGTTTTGCGGATTGTATCAAGCAAGGTGGTTTTTCCATGGTCAACATGCCCGAGGATTGTGACAACGGGAGGGCGGGGTTTCAGGTTTTCTCCCGAGGAGATTTCACTTTTGCAAATTTCCAGCACTTTTTCCAGCGTCATTGCATCTCCGGCGTCGAAAACTTCTTCCGAGGCGTCAAAACCAAGATCGCTCGCGATGATAGAGGCTGTCTCAAAATCAATTTTTTCATTAATTGTGGCAAAAATGCCGTTTTTAATCAGTTCGGTGATGATAATATTGACTGGCAAAGCTAGTAGTTCACTGAATTTTTTGACAGTGACTGACGGAGGAAGAATGATTTTCTTTCTTTCAATTTCGAGCATGGTATTTTTTGAGAGATTATAAAATTAGTTCTTCTTTTCTGGTAGAATTGCGGTTTCTATCGCCTTTTTTTCTTCTTCGGTGAGCGGAAAATTAAGCGACTCACCCCCTGTTATGGCTTTAGCATAAACTCTTGTGCCTTCTTTAGTGTAGAGCGCGGTGATAGTGATGCCGGTGTTTTTGCCGTTAAGAAGGGCAATTGAGAAACTCTGATTCCCGCCCACATCTTTAAAGGGGTTAAAACGAATGGCAGAGACTTTATGAATCCCTTTTAGCGCTAAATTATTGATTGCATTGGAAATCGTATAGAGTTCCTGAATATCTTTGTCAAGCACTTTTAGATTTTTGGCTTGATCAAGGAGTAATTCTTCCAAATTTTTGACTTTTTCGCCTTTGAAAAATTCGTGGTTAGTAGCTTGGATTTTTCGGAGGGCTAGCTGTAAAAAAACGTTCCAAATTAACAGTAAGAGTAGGAAAAAGAAGATAATGGCAAACAACAACACAAGGTTTGATTCAATTATGAGATTGATGTTTTGCATAATTACGCTTAAATTAGGGAGTTCCTTGTTATTCAGGTTAGCATTGAAAATGAGTTATGTAAAGCTACGTTCCTATTTTTGACTGGATGGTGATTTCGTGCTAAACTTAAGGCAGTTAAATCATAAAAAACAAACAATTATGGAGCACAAGGCAAAATTGGAAGCATTTATTGGTGCGAGCGAGCTAGGCGATGAAGACAAGGCAAGCTGGCTGGAAATGCTGGCACATTCCCCGGAAAATTTCATCGAAAGCCTTTCGGAAATTTTGGAACAATTTCCCGAGGAACTTCCTTGGTTTAATGACATTTATAAAAGAAAGAAGGAAGCTTTTGCGATGTTTGGGCGAAATAAGGCGGAAGGTCAGGCAAGACTGAAGGAAATTTACGAAGAAGAAAAAACTAAGCTCGAGGAGATATTAAATAGATAACTCTGGACAAATATATGGGATTTAATTTTTTTAAAAATAAGGAAGTGCCTAGCGATGAAAAATTGGCTGGTCCTGTTGATAGTGAGGCGATTAAGCAGAAAGTAGAATTAAATGCAACGGAGAAAGATATTTTAATGCAAGCAGGAAATGAAAATGAAGCATTGACTAATAAACTTAGTGTCGTATTGGAGGCTGACGGTGAGGATGTGATTGGCGAAGATGAAAAATACGGCGACAAAAAAGAAAAAAAGGACAAGACTTTGCTAAGAAAAATAGGAAAAAATTTTACCATCGCTTGTGTTGTTGGTACAATAGGTTTTAGCGCTATAGGATGCGGACATGCTGATCGTAGAGCATTTATTGATTTAGCTCAAGCACGAATACTGGGAGGCGAAATATATACGCTAGATGACACAAATAAGCTAAGAAAAGATGCAGTTAGCGGACAGAGAAAGTATAACCGGCAAGTTTATCGTGCTCAGCAGGAGAGGCTCATGGATCACAATAAAGCAAAAAGAGTAAGTTTTAATGTTAAAATGAAGGAAATAAATAATAATCCCAATTTATCATTTGAAGAAAGGGAGGCTGCTATCGATCGCGCCTATATGGGAATGGATTAATTGTAATTGTATTTGCTTGGAAAGCGCTCGCGTATTTAATGTCGGGCGTTTTTTTATGTGAATCGGCTGGGAAAAATCGTTGATATACAGACGAGGCAGTGCCTCGTCTCTACGGGTTTATAATGCCTGTTGTTGTTTTTTGAATTTTATTGTAAAATAGAAGAGTAAAAAAAATCTATGGAAAAACAAATAAAGAATACTCAAAGAGATATTATCAGTGGAGCAAATAATTTGTCTTTTGGTGTGAAGTTTATTGATCCACCTTTGATTATTGATATGCTGAAAATCGTAAGTGGGATGGCCGTGGGGGATTTTGGTGCCGGCACTGGTTATTTCACTTTTCCCTTGGCAAGAAAGGTCGGGCAAGGTGGAGTGGTCTACGCTATCGATATCTTGAAGGAAAAGATTGAAACGATTGAATCGCAGGCGAAACTTCTGAGATTTGATAATATTATTGTCAAGAGAGCTAATTTGGAACTGACTAACGGTTCAAAATTAGAAGCTGAAAGTTTGGATTGGGTTTTTTTAGTGACCATGCTTTTTCAAAATAAAGATAAAAAACCGGTGATGCTGGAGGCGGCGCGAGTCCTCAAAAAGGGCGGAAAAATTTTGGTGATTGAATGGAATGCGGGAGATTTTTCTTTTGGTCCGGCGAGAGAACTGCGCGTTTCCAAGGAAGAAATTTTTGAACTGGCGCAAGGCGCAGACCTTTCTGTCGGAGAAGAAATTGAAATCAGTGATTTTCATTTTGGTCTAATTTTGGAAAAGTAGCTCTCTACAAATTACCCGCCCGCATCGCTACGCGAAGCGTTGCGGGCGGGCGAATAGTATTATATTAAAATTTTATGAAACAAAATAAATTTAGACTTCTTTCAGTTTTGTTTTTGATAGTCGGTATTTTGACTGTTTCTGGGTGTGGTTGTGCGCCAAAAGTTAGTAACTATAAAGTCGACCTGGAAGTGTGGGGCGTTTTGGACGATAGTGATGCTTATACGGAAGTTTTTAAGGATTACCGTCAGTTGAATCCGAATGTGGGGAACATTACCTATAAAAAACAACGCATTGAAACATACGAGAAAGATTTAATTGATGCTCTTGCTTCAGGCAATGGTCCGGATATTTTTTTAATTCAAAACACATGGCTTCCAACTTTTTCCAATAAAGTTGCTTCTGCGCCAAAAGCGATTCTCACGGAACAAAAATTTCGCAGTGATTTCGTGGATGTTTGTGCAGATGATTTCATTATGGCGGGCAATATTTATGCTGTTCCACTCTCAGTGAATTCATTGGCACTTTACTATAATCGCGATCTGTTTAATGCGGCAGGAATTGCCAGTCCGCCAAGGACTTGGGATGAACTTATGACAGATGTGGAGAAAATAACCAGAGTTAATGCACTGGGGGAAATTAGTCCTTCTGGAATAGCATTAGGAACAACGGGCAATATCAATCGTTCCACGGATGTTTTGGCGATGCTGATGTTGCAAAATGGAACTCAAATGAGAGACGACAGTGGCAGAGCGAATTTTGGCGGAAGCGAGGCGGCCAAAAAAGCGCTAGGATTCTATACTAGCTTTGCCAAAAATTCAGCGCCAAATTATGCTTGGAATTCCCAGGTGCATTATTCTATTGATGCTTTCTCGGAAGGGACGCTCGCAATGATGCTGAATTATTCTTGGCAAATTCCTGTGATTAAAAGCAAATCGCCTAAATTAAATTTTGCCGTGGCGGAAATTCCGCAGATAGCATTTGGCAAGCCGGTTAATTATGCGAATTATTGGGGTTACGCCGTTTCGAGTAATAAAATTATTACTCCCGATCCGAAAAGCAAGCTCGCTCCGGTGACTAATGATTTGCGCATAACTCAGGCGTGGAAATTTTTAACCTATCTCACGACGAAAGCGGAAACACAAACGACGGCGCCGACTTCAGCTACAACCGTAGTAAAAAAACCGGCGAGCGCATTTGATCCGGCAGAGAAATATTTGGCAAAAACCGAGCAGCCGGCGGCCAGAAGAGATTTGATTGAAGGGCAGAAAAGCGACACGGAGTTGGGTGTTTTTGCAAAAGGCAATTTAATCGCCAAAAGCTGGATGCAAGTTGATCCGGTTGCCACAGAGGGAATTTTTATTGAGATGATTGACAGTGTGAATCGCGGCGCAGCGAGTGTGGCGGATGCGCTTTCCACGGCGGAAGAGCGGGTGAAGAAGTTGGAGACAAAGTAAATTTTCAATTTTCAATTTTCAATTTAAAATAAAATTTAAATGATTAAATGAGACAATAATAATTTAAAATTTAGTAATTTGGATTTGAATTAAAATTTTTTGCTCCAAGCTTATCCTTTGAGGGCAAATTTCAAATTTTAAATTAAGCTTAGTATGCAAAAGAAAAAATATTTGTTTAGCTTTCTGGTTTTGGTGATTTCCTTAATTGGAAGCATGAGCGGAATAGCCAGAGTTAGTGCATATGCGAATTGTTGTTATTTTAACAACCAGTGTCACTCAGTAGCCACTGAGGGTGATTGTGTATATGACAATTCTTGTAGTAAGTGTGACGAATACACAAGAGGTACGCAGATCGGTTGTTGTGACGGAAAGGTGGTTACGTGCTCTGGTTATAATTTTGATGCAGAGTGCGCTGCGAGCACTACAGAAAAGTGGTGTTGTGAGGATAAGTGTACAGATATTTTCCCCGGAGGAACGTGTGCCTCAGGAAAACCAACAGAAAAACCTTGTAATCAAATTGGAAAATGTGGCGGTACAAAAGGTGGTTGCTGTGTTGATAAGAGTAAAACGCCTACAGTATGTGAGGTTCCAAAAGCAGATGGAACCTGTACTAGTGGGACTAGGCAAGACAATGATTGTTCGTATTATTGCGTTAGTTCAAAATGCTGCGTAGACAGTAGCGGAAGTTCACCCGTTTGCGATAGTCCAAAAGCAGATGGGACTTGTTCTAAGGGCGCGATAAAAGAAGGCACTTGTGCTACTTATTGTACAGGTAGTGGTTCAGGTTCTCCTACCACTTCGATTACTTTTCCTAATCCAATCACATCCAATTCAATTGATGACGTTTTGACTTCACTTTTGAAGGCGCTTTCGGGGCTTGTGGTGACGCTGGCGGTTGTGTTTATTGTGCTTGGTGGAATCCTCTATATGCTGTCAGCTGGTGACCCGGGAATGATAAAGAGAGCAAAAGATTGTTGGTTGTTTTCGGTGATTGGTCTGGCTATTGTGATTGCGGCTCCGACATTTTTGAAACAGGTGCAAGAAATTTTGGGTGGAAATTTGACTGGCGGTGGAGTGGAAAATGCATCGACTGTTGGAGAAATCGCCACCAGAGTGCTTAACTTTCTCTTGTCGTTAGTGGGGATTCTTGCTATAATCAGTTTAGTGATTGCTGGAGGAATGTATATGACGGCTTATGGCGACGACACGCGGATGGGAACGGCCAAAAAAATAGGCACTTGGGCGATTGTGGGAATTGTGGTGGCGCTCATTTCGCTCATTGCGGTGCAGCAGGTGGCGAAGTTGATTACTGGGTAGAAAAATGTGTCATCCCCGCGACCGCGTGCCGCCTTAGCTTTAGCGGTGGAGCAAGGCGGGGATCCAGGTACCTCAGGCTATAGAAAAAGAAAAACGAGATTTATTGGTTAAAAAATAGAAGTTAGTAGATTTATAATTCGATTTTCCAGAGCTTAAAGCTAGTGGAACCTGGATTCCCGCCGGAGTTTATGCTCGTGAAACGGGTGCGGGAATGACAATAAAAGGAAAGTCCTAAAAAATAAAAAAGTTGATTTTGAGAGAATAACGAATAACAAAAAATAAAAAGCTAGAAGGAGGTGTATTAATGAAAAATACAATTAAAAAGTTGGCCTATGGAGCATCAGTTTTGGCCTTGACTTTGCCGGCAGTGGTGGGTGCTTATGGTGCTTTTGATCCAACGGCAGGCGGTGGAACCGGACTTCCACAAAGTTCTCTGATGAGTATCATTACCAATATCATGAAATGGTTGCTAACGGCGATTGGAATTGCCGGGGTGATTGGTTTTGCAATTGCCGGAATTCTTTATCTGACCGCAGCGGGAGACGAAAAAAGAATCGAAACTGCCAAAAAAGCGATGGTGGCCTCCATCATCGGAGTGGTTGTGGCATTAGTTGGCGTTGTCGCCCTTAATGCCGCAAGTGCAATGCTTGGTGGAAATCAATTCTAGCGAACTCCGCGCTAACTCAATTATTTCAGTCAAAGCTGAAGAGCCAGAACCTTGTTGAGATAAGGAATTCTAGTCTTAACAAGAGTGAGCTTGGGTCAGGAAAGAGGATGAGTGTATTTTTGTTAGCTAAAAAACAGCCCCGGCATTTTGCGGGGTTGTTTTTTTATTTAGATTTTTATGCTATAATTTTGGTGTATGGATTTTGTAATTTAATTAATTAAAATAAAAAACAAATGAGAAAAAAAATTCTTTCAGTCGCGGGATTGAGTTTGGCTTTTTTATTTGCGTTTAAGCAAGCAGCATTGGGAATGTGGGATCCGGATGAAGCGAGTGGCCTTGGTCTGCCGGATGAAAGTTTATATAACATCATCACAAACATTTTGGATTGGCTTTTGACAATTATTGGCGTGGTGGGTGTGATTGCTTTTGCGATTGCGGGACTAATGTATCTCACCGCCAGTGGCAATGACGATCAAATAAAAAAAGCCAAAACCGCCATGATCAATTCCATCATCGGAGTGATTGTGGCAATTATTGGTGTTGTTGTTCTTAATGCCGTGGACACGATGCTTAATGCCGGGTTCCTGTTTTAATTTTAAATTTTTAAAAAAATGCGAAATAAAACAAAATTATTTTTAATTCCGCTTGTGATTTTTGTTTTTGGTTTCTTGTTAGCGGGAAATGTATTGGCCGATCAATGTATCAGAGGGTATTGCCAGGCAACTTGTGGATCAAACGAAGAACCATCAACTAGCCCTGGTGACACCTGTTCGGACTCCTATAACACTTGTTGCGTGCCAAAGTCCTGTCCTGACAGCAGTCTTTTGGGTTGCATATCAAGCAGTTCATGCGGAACACCAACGGCAGGCGGTTCTTGTTCTCAAAATGGGTATACTTGTTGCGATGTGGCGAAGGCTCAAGATAATTGCAGTTCCGGAGTTTGCATGCTTGGCTCGGCTTGCATGAGCTTGGGCGCGGGAATTTGCGCAAATTCAAAAAATGTTTGTTGCCTGGATAACGGCGGAAGTACTTGCGCCAGCTCGCCGGATGGGACAATTTGTAAAATGACTGACGGCACAGAAGGAGCATGCAAGAGCGGTGTTTGTGCTCAGGCGACATATTATGATCCTTGCGTGGGGGCGTTGAAGGAAGGTGTGGCTTGTACTACAGCTTCGGGCGCAACTGGAACGTGCAAAAGTAAGGTATGCACTAAGGATAGTAGCAGTAAAAATAGCAATCCGACATCTTCTGGCACGGGTTGGAATTCATCAGAACTGGGAAGTTTCGGTTTGCCCGGGACGGCGCTCAAAGATATTATCGTAGGAGTGCTGGATTGGCTTTTGACGATTATTGGAATTTTAGCCATCATTGCTTTTGTTATTGCCGGTATTCAATATTATCTGGTGGCTACGGACGAAAAAATGCTGGAAACCGCCAAAAAAACGATGCGAGCGGCCATCATCGGTCTTATTGTGGCACTTTCCGGCTTTATCGTGATTCGAGCCGTGGACGCAATGCTTAATGTTCAGACTTTATTTTAAAATTAAAACGAATATGCAAAACAAGACAAAATTGTTTTTGATGGCGGTCGCAGTTCTTTTGGGTGGGGTTTTTATCGTTGATATAGTAAGCGCAGAACCGACAGTCCCTTGGTGTTGCTCAAATAGTGCAAAAAAAATTTGTAATGATATCAATTCTTCTGTAGATGCTTGTCCAGAAGGTTTCGACCTGAAATCAGTGGCATGCTCTACTATTTCTACTTGTCCACAATATTTAGGGTCAACAAGTAAGGATAATTGCAGTTCTGGAACTTGTCTTTTGGGCTCTCTTTGTATGAAGACAGGACAAGGAACTTGCGCTAACTCAAAAAATGTTTGTTGCTTGGATAATGGAGGCGGTGGTGGTAATTCTGGCGGTGGCAGTGGAAACTCTGGAGGAACGGGCGTAATTATCCCAGATAAATTGGCAGGACTGCCAACAAATCCAAATTTAGTGAAAGGGATTTTCACAAATGTGGCTAATTTCCTTTTAAGTATTATTGGTATCCTTGCCATTATCGGCTTTGTGATTTCTGGCATTCAATATTATCTCGTTGCCACAGATGAAAAAATGTTGGAAACAGCCAAAAAAACAATGGTGGCTTCAATTATTGGTTTGGTTGTTGCGCTATTTGGGTATATTGCAGTTAAAACAGTCGAGATGCTTCTTAAGGGTTAAGGAATGAGATAAGAATCAAGCAATATAAAAAGGACAGCTTATTGAGTCTGTCCCTTTTATCACCTCCTTTCGTTGAAGAATAGCGATTAATCTGTTGGCGTTATCTCTATATCCCCAGTCCTTCCTGGGGGTAAAGTGAAAAACACCAGTTCATTGTCGGTTAGGACAGTAAGCTTTCCGTTGCTGTCCAATTGTGGGGTATTTTTTGTCCCCACCAATGTCTCCGTTTTACTGAGTCTGTATTTTCCAGCAAGAAGTCTTTTTGTGTCGCCACCGCCAGAGTTCAGAATGCGGGCAGTGACGGATGGAGTTGCCAGAAACCGTTTTTTTGCTTCGGCATCTTTTTTTTCCGCTTCTTGCTTTTCAAGTTGAAAACGGAGTTCTTTCAATTCTGTCTCTAATTTTTCCTTTTCTGCCTTTTCTTCTTTGTATTTTGTTATGACCGCCAGTCCATCCTTGGCCTTTTCCAGGATTGATTCACCAGCCTTCTTTGCATTGGTTGGTAAACTTTTATCAGCGACCTTTTTCTGGATTTCACCGAAGTCGTTTAGCTGTTTCGGAGAAAGTGGGTCTTTGTTTCTGACCGTGTTCATGATATCTTCAAGAGTCTTTGTCTGAGCAGCATCAGTACTTTGCTCAATCAGATCTTCGAGTGCCTGAAGAGTTTTTTCCGTCTCACTTCTGTGAAAAAACGAGAATGGAGAAAATCCGATAGTTTTCTTGTAGACATCATTAGGTATAAGACCTAATGGTGTAATAATAATCAAGAAGAGTAAGGAGTAAAATATAATATTTTTTACCCAATTCCCTTTAATATCCCAGATAAATATCGTAAGACCCATAAGAATAAGCAGTGATATTAATCCCCAGAATATGAGGCCGTGTCCAAATATTGGTACATTTGCCAAGAACACAAAAGGAAGAGAAGAAAATAATACAACCCAAGCCATTATTCGAAAATGTTCTGAGAAGAACATTTTTAATTCATTGCGAATTGTTTGCGGTTCCTGTACGATTCCGGAAAGCCCAGCTGCCACAAGCATATTAACAACTATGTCTGAGCAGTAAGATAAGATAATCAACACAATTATATATATCAGCAAGATTATGTAGTTTACTTGTGCCAAAATTACGGTGTAACTAAGGGAGAAACCAAGCGACAATAGAAGCAAATAAGCTCCAATGGCGACAGTGGTCAGTCCCCAGACATTGCCATATTCAGACTTCATTCTGCGATATAAATTCATATTTCCTCCCGAGGGTCGCTTATCGGCCGGTTAATTTTCTGAATGATTTTCCAATTTGTGAAATCGGTCCATTGTATTCGTCTTCCGGTTTTGGCCTTATGTGCTCATCGCTCCACATACTGAGCGTTTCAACAATTTCAGAATACGTGATGTTTTCCTGGCTATTCTTGCCACGATGTAGGATCCTTTGCTCTAGAAGTTGTAGCTTGGCATTATCGTCAAGAAGGCTATCTAATTCGCTAAAAATTTCATACCAGAGTTGGTTAACAACTGCGTACCTTTTTCCAGGCTTAATTTCGTCTTCTCTCACTGCTTCATTGATGAGAAAAATAAGACCTTTTGCCAAAACCCGTTTCTTCTTTAGCTCGGTAACTTCTTCCGGGCTTTTTCCTGAAAAATTTGGCAGGAGCAACTCGGAATGTTTTTGATCAAATAAATCTTTATTTTTTCTTGAAACATGTTCGAGGATCGTTTTAGAATTAAAAAAATCCACCTCGTCAGCCCGAGTCCTTATGTCTCCTTTGAGAATTTCTTCTGCCTTTTTCTCCAGATGCTTCTGAACTTTTGGAGCTGCTTTTGTGAATATCTTCTTCATCAAGGCAAGAAGTCCGCCAGCGACTACGCCACTGGCAACAATTTCCGCTCCTTCTCCGACGACTTCTTTAACTATTTTTTTGATTGTGTCGGTCATTACCGTGTGCTCCTCTTCTGTTTTTGGCGCCTGAGGATCAGGTGTTGCCTTCGGGTCATTCTGCTGATTTTTTTTTAGGATCTGCCATTTTGTCCTGCCTTTCTCGCCTCATCGGCGAACAAGCCCCGCTTTAGCAGCGGAAATTAAAAACATTATATAAAATTGTCAAAGAGCCGACCTTTCGGTTCTTGGTTTTACCCTTGAGCCGAGTCGACGCTCTGTTGCGTTGACCTCACATACTAGCACAAAACGGGAAAAAAGTCAATTTGAATTCAGCTGTATTATTGTATTAAGCTTTAAATAAGCCATAAAAATTTTAGCGATTTTGGGCAAATCGCTGGAAAGGGCCTGTTTTAGGGAAAGTTTTGGAAAAAATGAATAAAACACTAAAATAGAAGGGGGCATAGCTTAGTATTGACAAAGATTATAAACAGGAGTAGACTATAAGTAACGATAAATAGTTACTTTTAGTGTAAATTTATGGAAAATTCAATATTAACATTATATAAAAGCAAGATAACCGTTTTTGATATGAAAACTTTGGCTATTTTATGGGGGATTAAAAATAGTAACACTCTCAAGTCTAAAGCTAATTATTTGGCTAAAATGGGAAAACTAATAAAAATACGTTACGGCTTGTATGCGTTGGATGAGAATTATGCTAAATTTGAGTTGGCTGGAAAATTACTAAGTCCATCCTATGTGAGTCTGGAAACGGTACTTGGAATGGAAGGCGTCATTTTTCAATACAGCGAAGAGGTGATATCAATCAGTAACACGACAAGAAATTATGAAATTGATGGAAAAGCGTATCGCTATCGAAAAATGAAGGACATTATTCTATTTGAAAAAGCGGGAATAAATTTTTTCGATAATCAGGCAATTGCTTCAAAGGAGAGGGCGTTTTTGGATATGATTTATTTGAGCAAAAATTATTATTTTGATAATCTGAGATCAATAGATTGGGAAAAATGCCGATTGCTCGCAAAATTATATAAAAATAAAAATCTAGTCGAGAGGCTAGAAGAATATAATAAAATCTATAAAAAACACTATGTTGAATAAAGAGAAACACGATATTATAATGAAAAAATTATTAGTCGATATCTATAAAGATCATTTATTGGCGTCCAATTTGGTTTTTAAGGGCGGGACGGCTTGTTATCTTTTTTATGGACTTCCCAGATTTTCGGTTGATTTAGATTTCAATCTTATCGATGCGGATCTGAAAGAAGCCGTTTTTGAGCGGATAAAAAAAATAGCCGCCAAATATGGAAAAATCGAGGAGCCTTACATAGAAAGATATACGATATTTACTTTAGTCGCATACGAAAAGAACGCGCAAAAATTGAAAATAGAAATTTCCATTCGCGCTCATGACGAAAATTCCCAAGAATTAAAAAACTTTATGGGGGTATCGTTTTTAGTTATGAAAAAAGCGGCCATGGTTGCCAATAAACTGATTGCCTTGGCTGAGAGGAAAAAGCTGGCTAATCGGGATGTTTTTGATGCGCATTGGTTTTTATCAAATGTTCGGGATTGGGATATCGATGAAAATATCATAAAAAGAAAAACCGGAAAAGATTTATTGGAGTATTTTGAATATCTTATTGGCTTTGTGGAAAAAAATGTTTCAGAAAAAGATATTCTTAGCGGTCTTGGGGAACTCATAACTAACAAACAAAAAGATTGGATTCGGAAAAATCTAAAAAAAGAGTTACTTTTTGAACTTGAAAATTATGCTGATTCTAGGCGAAAAAAAGAAGTATCAGAATTAACCTAAAATGACAAAGAGGAGCACTGCCTAGAGTTGACTAAGCATCATTGCAGTAGTATGGGCGAAAGGCTATTTCGATTATTAGTAATTCTAGTACAGCCTGCTTGATTGATTGTTGATTTGACAAAACCGGAACTCTCGGTCTATAATAGGAGTGTTGATAGAGAAGAGAGATTCAGGTTCGCGAAAGCGGGCCATTTTATTTGTAAAATTTAATTAATCTAAACAATAATTTTATGCGAAAATTGGGACACATTCGAAAACCGCGAAAAGCCAAGGAAGAGCCGATTCAACCAATCAAGGTTGATTTTGGTAGTGCGATTACGGCGCTTTGCGAGGAAAAGGGGATTTCCAAAGAAAAAGTGATCGAAACAATCGCGGCGGCTCTGGCGGCGGCGTATAAAAAAGATTATGGAAAAAGAGGTCAAAATATTCGAGCGGAATTTGATGAGGTGAGTGGAGGAGCAAAATTCTATTTGGTAAAAGAGGTTGTGGATGAAACAACGCGAGAATTTGCGGAAGAGTCACAAAGTGACACAGAAAAAGGAGCACAGAAAGATACAGAAAAAATGGGAGTACGGAATTACGCAGAAGGAAGACGGAACGACACAGGGGATATGGAAGATAAACTCCCGCGTTTTAATCCGGAGCGTGATTTGACATTGGAGCAGGCGAGAAAAATCAAGAAAAAAGCAGTGGTGGGTGATATTATTGAAACGGTTTTGCCAGAAGAAAAAGATTATGGTCGTGTGGCCGCGCAAACAGCTAAACAGGTGATTATTCAGCGCATTCGTGAAGCAGAAAGGGATTCAATGTTTGAGGAATATAAAAATAAAGAGGGCGAAGTGATTAGCGGAATCATTCAGCGGGTGGAAGGGCGGAACGTCTTTATTGATATTGGAAAATCAGTTGGTGTGCTTTTTCCCAGTGAACAGATTGAGCGAGAAAATTATCGCATCGGCCAGCGCGTTAAGGTGTATTTGGAGAAAGTGGATGCTGGCACGAAAGGTCCCGGAATTACACTGAGTCGTGTGCATCCGGAGATGGTGCGTAGAATGTTCGAGCTGGAAGTGCCGGAAATTTTTGCCGGAACGGTGGAAATCAAGGCGATTGCTCGGGAGGCGGGTGAGCGTACAAAGGTTGCCGTAACTTCGTTAGAAGAAGGGATTGATCCAATTGGATCTTGTGTGGGACAAAAAGGCACGAGAGTTCAAGCGATCATTGATGAGCTGGGTGGAGAAAAAATTGATATTATTCATTGGGATGAGGATATTGCGAAATTTATTTCTGCCGCACTTAGCCCGGCTAAGGTTTTGCGAGTGGACTTGGAGGAAAAAGCGAAGAAAGCGATTATTTTGGTGCCGGAAGAGCAAGTCTCGTTGGCAATTGGAAAACGGGGACAAAATGTGCGTTTGGCGGCAAAACTAACTGGTTGGAAGATCGATATTACAGGAGTGGGGGCAGATGAGGATGGAGCGGAAAAAGAAGCAGATGAAACGGAAGTTCCTGTGCCGGAAGCTGGAGAAGAGAAAGTTGTTGCAGAATAAGTTTAATTTTTAATTTTTAATTTTTAATTTTGTAAATAAAATATAATTTTTTTAATTTTTAAAACATTAAAAATTAAAATTTTTTTCAAAAATTACAAAATTATAAAATTCAAAAATTCTTATGAATCTATGGCATGATGTTCCCCTCGGGGAAAAAGCTCCAGAGCAGTTTAACGTCATTATTGAAATCCCGAAAGGATCGAAGAATAAATACGAGATTGATAAAGAGACGGGACTGATTAAGCTTGATCGAGCAAATCGAACCGCGCAAGATTATCCATTTGACTATGGTTTTGCGCCAAAGACGTATTGGGATGATAATGATGCATTGGACGTGATTGTTCTGACAACCTATCCCTTGTCACCTGGAATTTTAGTTGTCGTTCGGCCGGTAGCAGTGATGCATATGCTAGACACTGGCGAGAGTGATGATAAAATTATTGCGGTTCCAGTAAAAGACCCACGCTGGGATTACTTAAATGACCTAGAGGATATAAACAAACATACCTTGAAAGAAATTACGCATTTTTTTGAAACCTATAAAATTATTCAAAATGATGAGGTGAAGATCGGTGGTTTCGAAAATAAAGAAAAAGCTATGGAGGCAGTGAAGAGAAGCGTGAGCTTGTATGCAGAGAAGTTTGGGAAATAATCCAACTTAATTCTTCTAGAAAAATTAAGAAAGTAACAGAGGGCGTAGGCGGTAGGTTAAGTTTCAGGTCCTGAGTTGTATGTTTGAAAACCTTGAAACTTATTGCCTAAAACCAAACTTACTGCTTACGGCCTATGTTCCTTAGAGTAGTTTAGAATTAACACTTTTAATATTACAAGAAATATGATGAAGCACCTACCTAAATCGAAAGTTGAAATTGAGCTGACAATTGAATGGAAAGAATGGGAGAAATTTATTGCGCCGGCTGTGGCGGAAATTTCGGCTGAGTTTAAGTTTTCTGGATTCCGTCCGGGAAAAGCGCCGAGAAATCTCGTCGAGCAAAAAGTGGGGAAAGAGATGATTCTTTCTCACGCCGCAGAAAAAGCGATTAGTAAAAACTACTCTGATTTTGTCTCACGCGAAAAGTTGGCGGTGGTTGGAGGTCCGAAAGTGGAAATCGAAAAAATTTCTGAGCGGGAGGATTTGGTTTTCACAGCAACAGTCGCTGTGATGCCGGAAGTGAAAATTGATGATAAATATAAAGATGCGATAAAGAAAATCAACGCGCAGTATCAGAAAAAAACAACTGAGGTTTCTGATGACGAAATCACGCTTGAGTTGGAAAAAATCGCCAATAGCCGAGTGAAACTGGTGACGGTGCGGCGCGCGGTTGCGAGCAATGATAGCGTGGAGATCGATTTTGTCGTGAGTGTTGACGGGATACCAATCGAAGGCGGAACGAGCAAAAATCATGCGCTGGTCGTGGGCAAGGGCGTATTTATTCCCGGCTTTGAAGAAAATTTGATCGGCATGAACGAAGGGGAAGAAAAGGAATTTGAGCTGTCTTTTCCAGCTGATTACCATAAAAAAGATTTGGCTGGCAAGCTGGCAAAATTCCGAGTCAAAATGAATCTGGTGCAAGAAAGACAAGTGCCGGAAATCAATGATGAATTCGCGGCATCTTTGGGAAAATTCAAAAATCTTTCTGAGCTCAAAAAAAATATCCAGGAAGGGTTGGAGCATGAAAATGAGCATAAATTGAAAGAAGAAAAGCATTCAAAATATCTGGATGAAATTGTGAAAAACTTGGAAGGCGAATTACCGGAGGTGTTGGTGGTTGATGAGTTAAATCGAATGGTGCAAGAATTTGAAGGTCAAATTCAATCAACTGGAATGACATTGGAGCGCTATCTCGAACAGCTTAAGAAAAATAAAGCGGAACTTTTGGGCGATTGGGAGCCGCAAGCTGAAAAGCGGATTAAATCAGCGATGGCTCTGAAAGAAATTGCCAAAAAAGAAGAGGTGAAGGTGGAGTCGGCGGAAGTGGAAGCGGAAATGAACAAAACCGTGCAATATTACAAAAACGTCAAGGATTTTGAAAAAAATGTTGATATGCAAAGACTATATAGCTATGTTAAAGGAACATTGGAGAATGATAAGGTTTTTGAGATGCTGGAGAGGCTGTAATCTCTACGAATTACGAATTTATACGAATGTACGAATAATAAAAATTTAATTCTCGCGTGAACGACATCCTCTTCTCCCCTCGGGAGAGGATGTCCGAAGGACAGGTGAGGGCAAGGGTAATATTATTTGGAACAAGCGTTATACTATAGAGCAATAAAATTTTTCAAAAGCCCTTTCCCTCATCCGGCCTACGGCCACCTTCTCCCGGAGGGCGAAGGGGATATTAATAAAAATTATGTCAAACAAAATTACCAATCAATATCTCATTCCAACCGTAATCGAAAAAACCAATCAAGGCGAGCGGGCCTATGATATCTATTCTCGATTACTCAAAGATAGAATTATTTTTTTGGGTAGTCCAATTGATGACGTTTCGGCCAATATTATTATCGCTCAGCTTCTATTTTTGGATTCGCAAAATTCCAAAGAAGACATTTTGCTCTATATTAATTCTCCCGGTGGATCAGTGACATCAGCGCTTGCAATCTATGATACGATGCAATTTGTGAAAGCGGATGTCTCCACGATTTGTGTGGGGATCGCAGCCAGTGCCGCGGCACTGCTACTAGCTTCCGGTGCTAAAGGTAAGCGCGTTGCTTTGCCTAATAGTGAAGTGATGATTCATCAAGTGATGGGTGGCGCGCAGGGTCAAGCGACAGACATTGACATTCATGCTAGGCACATCCTGAAGACCAAAGAAAAGTTGAATGAAATTTTAGCACAGCATACCGGTCAAGCGATTTCTAAAATTACTGTTGACGCTGAGCGGGATTTCTTTATGAGCGCCGTGGAAGCGAAAAAATATGGGATTGTGGATAAAATAATAAAATAAAACCATAAAGGTCTCCTCGCCCTTCGGGAGAGGATGTCACGACGTTACGTCGGGGCAGGTGAGGATAAGGGCGGTATGTTAAGAAAAATCTAAACAAAGCTAGTTTGTTATTAATCAAAAGCCCTTTCCCTCATCCCCGCCGTGGCGGGGGCACCTTCTCCCGGAGGGCGAAGGGGATATAGAGAAAAAACCCTCGAAACCTTAAAAGTTTCGAGGGTTTTTTGAGATAAAATTAAAGACTACTTTTTGTATCCCAAAAAAGGCAACAGACTTTCGCCGGACATTTTGTTCGGTTTTTTAATGTTGAGAAGATCAATAATTGTTGGAGCGATATCGCTCAAGAGCCCTGAAACTTCGAAAGTGTAAGTGCCGTTTGATTCTTGGTGGTTTTCACTAGTAATAAACCAGAGAGGAACTGGGTTGGCAGAATGTTCGGTATTTTTCTCCCCCGTTTTTAGGTTGATCATTTCTTCTACATTTCCATGGTCGGCTGTGATGAGCAAACAGCCATTTTTCAAAAGTACTTCTCTGACGAGCTCTTCCAGGCAGTTATCGACAGTTTCCACTGCCGAAATAGCAGCGTCTTCATTGCCAGTGTGACCAATAATATCAGCATTGGCATAATTGATCAGGACAAAATCGTATTTTTCTTTTTGAATGAACTCGCAAACTTTTTTTGTGATTTCTTTGGCGCTCATTTCCGGTGCTTCATCAAAGCGAGGCACATCCTTGGAGGGAATGATCGCACGATCTTCCAGTGGAAAGGGTTCCTCGTTTCCGCCATTAAAAAAATAGGTGACATGGGCGAATTTTTCCGTTTCAGCAATTCGCAATTGAGCTAGTTTATTTTTAGCGAGAACTCCTCCCAGGCAAGTGTCCACTTCCACGACGGGAAAAGCAATGGCGCTCACCGGCAGATCGGCTTCATATTGAATCATCGCCACGAAGTGAAGATTTTTGAGCGGTTTTTTCTTGAATTTATTGAAGCCGGGAAGCACGAAAGCTTTAGTTATTTCACGAGCGCGATCCTCGCGAAAATTGAAAAAAATTAAAGCATCATTGTCAGTTATTGTTGCGACAGGCTTTCCATTTTCAATAATAACCGCCGGTTCCAAATATTCATCAAAGACTTCTTTCTTGTAGGATTTTTTGAGGTATTCAATCGGATCTTCGATTTGATTTCCGATTCCCTCTGTCATGGCATCATAGGCGAGTTTCACGCGATCCCAGTTATTATTGCGATCCATGCCATAATACCTTCCACCAATAGTGGCGATGTGTCCCACGCCGTAGTCCGCAATTCTTTTTTGAAGCTCTATAACGCAGTCTGCTCCGGATGTTTGAGCGCAGTCTCTTCCGTCGGTGAAGATATGAAGATAAACACGATCAAGGTTCTGATCACGCATCAGTTCCAAGAGGCCGTAAAGATGATCGACATTGGAATGAATACCGCCTTTGCCGAGAAGTCCCATAATATGAACGGCGGAATTATTTTTTTTAGCATGCTCAATAGCACCTAGAAAAGCGGTGTTTTTAAAAAACTCTCCATTTTGAATCGACATAGTGATACGAGGCAAATTCTGATAGAGGGTTTGCCCTGTGCCGAGCGTGAGATGCCCGACCTCCGAATTGCCCGGCTCTCCCCAGGGAATACCAACTGATATTCCGGAAGCTTGCAGGGCGATATGCGGGTAGAAACGGTTAAATTTATCAATCGTGGGCAATTTAGCGGCGGCAATGGCGTTACCTTTTTGTTTATCGCTCAATCCCCATCCGTCGAGAACGACTAGAACAATCGGTTTGAAAGGCTGTTTCATAATTTAGGTGTTTTTTGAATTGTTACTTTCAAATAATAGCACCTCTCCTATTTTTTGACAAAAGTTAGTCATTGTAATACCATAAGGAGGGTAGATAATTGTTTAAGTAAATCTAGTTTATATTGGTAAAGGGAAAAAGTCAGGAGTGGCACCTTGATTTTTCAAAAAGTATTTGTCGCAAATTACATTTATGATTTATCAATTGAATAGAAAAAAATATTATGGAAACAGGTCTTGCGGTGCTTATCACCGGTATTTTATCTTTGGGAATAGGTGCAGTTATGGGCTATTATGCCAGGCAGACAATTGCTAAAAAACAACTTTCCACAGCCGAAGGAAAGGCGGCGAAAGTCGAAGAAGAGGCTGAAAAAAAGTCACAAGAGATAATATTAGAAGCAAAAAATAAAGCAGTCAACATCCTAGAAGAAGCGAAGAAAAAAGAATATGACCGAGAAGAACTTTTGCGGAGGACTGAAGCGCGGCTAGAAAAAAAGGAAGAGGGTATAGAGGGCAAGATTCAGGAAATAGAAAAAGAAAAGGAACTTTTAGGGCAGAAGGCGGAGGAAGTGAGGACGATTCGAAAGGAAGTTGAAGAAACTAGAAAACAAGAGCTAAAGAGATTGGAGAAAATCGCCGGTCTCTCGAAAGAGGCGGCCAAAAAAATCCTTTTGCAACTAACTGAAGAAGAAAGTCGCGATTTATTGACTAAAAGAGTGAAATCTTTGGAAATCGAAGGCCGGGACACACTAGAGAAGAAAGCCAAGGATATTATGACTCAAGCGATTCAGAAATATGCCGGATCACATGCTGCCGATGTGACGACAAGCATCGTGGCAATTCCGTCTGATGAAGTAAAGGGAAGGATTATCGGAAGAGAGGGGAGAAATATTAAGGCGCTGGAAAGACTTACGGGGATTGAAATCATTGTTGATGATACTCCAGAAGCGATTGTTATTTCCGGATTTGATCCGATTCGCAGAGAGATTGCCAGAATTGCGATTGAGAGACTTATTTCCGACGGACGAATCCACCCGACAAAAATTGAAGAAGCGGTGGAATTTGCCAAGTCAGAGATAAACAACAAGATTCGTGAGGCAGGAGAGGCGGCGGCCTACGATGTTGGAGTGGCGGGACTTGAGCCAAAACTAATCCATATTCTTGGACGCCTACGCTATCGAACTAGTTATGGGCAGAATGCTTTGTTGCATTCTTTAGAAGTGGCGCATCTTTCGGGGGCGCTTGCCGCAGAATTGGGTGCTGATGTAAGTTTAGCTAAAAAAGCGGGACTTTTACATGATATCGGAAAAGCTATCGATCATGAGGTGCAAGGAACGCATGTGGAAATCGGAATTAAGATTTTGGAAAAATTCAAAATTGGCAAAGAGATTATCGATGCGATGAAATCACATCATGAAGATTATCCATTTGAGACTCCGGAGTCGATGATTATTTCAGCGGCTGATGCCATTTCTGCCAGTCGTCCTGGAGCGAGAAAAGATACTTTGGAAAATTATCTCAAACGCTTGGAGGAATTGGAAGCGGTCGCGACATCCTTTCCGGAAGTGGAAAAAACCTATGCGATTCAGGCCGGAAGAGAGATTCGTGTGTTTGTCAGGCCAGATAAGATTGATGATTTGGGCGCGATAAAGTTGAGTCGGGCGATTGCCGATAAAATCGAGAAAGAATTAAAATACCCCGGTGAAATAAAGGTAAATGTGATCCGAGAGACGCGCGTGGTGGAATACGCACGATAGTCGTTTGCTTTATTTAAAGCATCTGTAGTAGAATAGATGTATGAATGAATAGGCTTGTCTGTGTTGCTGTAAAAGTGCAAAGGGCAGGCCTGCCCGCAATGCTACGCATAGCGTTGCAGGCGGGGGAATAAAAATTAAAAACTGTTCGGCCCATTCGCGGACAGGAACTGGAAGGAGGTGATAATATGGCAGGTAATATTAACAAAGATGCTTTGGTAAGCGCAATCAGCGAAAAGACTGATTTATCAAAGAAAGATGTTGAAATGGTTTTGGAAACAATGGTTGAAGTTATCACTAAATCTCTGCAAAACGGAGACAAGGTGACAATGACCGGTTTTGGAACTTTCAAAGTTTCTAATCGCGCAGCAAGAGAAGGAATCAATCCTCAAACTAAGGCTAAGATCAAAATCCCAGCAATGACCGTTCCTAAATTTACGGCCGGAAAGGCTTTGAAAGAGGCTATCCGATAGGGTCTAGTTTTGAATTATTTTCTAGAAAATAAATTAGAAGATAGCAATAAAATCCCGCGCAAGCGGGATTTTATTATGGCTATGTTGACTAAAGTGCTATTTGCAGATATGATTTATAGGTAATATCCGTTACTGTCTGAAAAAGCTACGGCGGGACGAAACCAGCTTTCGCTCATTTTCGGCGGGTTTCACCACGCCGAAGCCGAGCTTCAGCTTGGCGAAGGCGGGGCGTTGTGTAATGGTAGCGCGCTTGGTTTGGGACCAAGTAGTCCGAGTTCGAGTCTCGGCGCCCCGACAGGATTGAAGTTGAAGTACGTTTTTTAACATTGATGTATTAATAGATGTCCGCCTTCGCGGACTACTAGCGGGCATTGCCCGTCGTAGTCGCGCTTCGGCGTGACGAAGGCGGGTATCGTATAGTGGCTATTATATCAGACTTCCAATCTGAGGAGGGGGGTTCGATTCCCCCTACCCGCTCATTTCGGAATATTGCGATTTATTTATTGCGATTTTCCATTCTTTTAGAGCTTGAAAGCTCACTGTTTTGTTTTGGAGAGTCCAGTTCGAGCCGATTTTTTGCAAGAAGCTTCGCTTCTCTTCTAAATTTTCAGAATTGATTAAGGAATTGGCTTGATGAGCCGATAAAATGAAATTTCTCATGGGTTCGAGCCAATAATTTCCCTTTCGCCCAAAATCACTTAATCTTTGTTTCAAGTCTGCTTTTTGATTCAAAAGTTTTTCTTTCTTTTCTTTGTATTCAGAAAGTGTAATCTCATTTTCTAACTGCATATCCAAAAGCCTGGAAACTTTGTTATCAATTTCCAGAATTTCTTTCTCAATATTTTGGGCGAAAGACTTTGTGCTTTGGGAATTCTCTTTTTCTTCTGCATCCAGTTTTTCCAAAATGGGCTTTAACCAATCAAGAGGCAAAGAAACTTTTTGAAAAATAGAATTGATTTGCAAATGTAAAGATTTTTCATTAAGGAAACCTTGTTTGCAATCAGTATTCTTTTTTGTGCAACGGTAATGGCGGAAAACCAAACCGCTTTTTTTGATGTGCTGTTCGGCTGTGATGGAACGACCACATTCTCCGCATTTGAAAATTCCCAAAAAACCAAAATGATGGTTGGGTTTTCCTTTTCTTGTTTTTCCACGATCTAGCAAAACCCGTTGCACTTTTTCAAAAAGTTCTTTGGAAATTATTGGCTCATGGATTCCTTCATAAATTTCATTTTTAAATCTGAATAATCCGTAGTAAAAAGGATTTTTCAACATTTTTTGAATTCGAGACAATGACAAAATCCTTTTTCCATATCGGCTCATCAAACCCAAAGAAAGCGCCAATTTTTGGATTTGCTCCAAGGTATATTTCCCAGTGGCATATTCTTCAAAAAGCTTAGCCACAATCTGCCAATTTTCTGGGTTTTTGAGGATGGTGTGGTTTCGCAGTTCATTGATATATCCAAGAGGAGCAAATCCAGGATAAACCCCATTTCTAAGCTTCTGGCGTAGTCCTCGTTTAATGTTCTCGGAAAGATTATCAATATAGTATTTGGATTGCCCAAAAGCGATAGAAAGCATAAAAAGCCCTTGGGGAGTTTTATCAAACCAAAAAGTGGGGAATTTTAGCATTTCTAGTTTACCAGTATCAAGCAAGTTTATTATTTTTCCCGCATCCACCGCATTTCGAGCCAATCTATCTGGATGCCATGCTAAAATTCCCAAAGCTTCTCCTTTTTCAATGCCAGAAATCATTTTTTCAAAAATATCCCGCCCTGGCTTCTTGGCAGATTTTGTTTCGATGAATTCTTGCACAATGGAAAGATTTTCTTTCATTGCGAATTCTCGCACTTCAGTCAGTTGGGCTTCAATGGACAAGACTTGTCTTTCTGCTTCGTCAGTTGATTTTCTGGCATAGAGAAAATACTTTTTGGTTTGATTCATATTATTTATTTTTATTATTAAATTTGCTTCTGGGCAAAATTGGCGCTTTCTTTTTATTCTGAAAATTTAGAAATTTCGCCTTTGGCGAAAATGCAAAAAATCGGCTGTTGAATTTCATTCAACTTTGAGCTTTGCTCAAACGAACTGGACTCTCCAAAACAAAACAGTGAGCTTTCAAGCTCTAAAAGAATGGAAAATCGCAATAAATAAATCGCAATATTCCGAAATGAGCTACTTTTATGCTGAAGCTCGAACTTTTTTTGAAAAAAACTTTTAATTTTCCGCTCGGGCGGGCAAAAAGGGAAAGG
>Ga0268283_1000258_pt1 | contig 44132 bp, 30 predicted proteins | sample saktaG_13_FD_190140 | JGI IMG/M metagenome (GOLD analysis project Ga0268283, IMG submission 190140) | Saline water microbial communities from Sakinaw Lake, British Columbia, Canada - sak_2013_06_06_36m | ecosystem: Environmental > Aquatic > Non-marine Saline and Alkaline > Saline ...
ATACTATAAAAATTGACCACAAAGGATATGGCAGCAGCATGATCATGTGTTTCGACAAGGAATGTAATATTCAATGGATTACAGAAGGAATATCAAAAATGACCTATTCATATTCTGATCTGGCTGTCGATAATGCCAGCAATTTATATTATACCGGTTGTTTCAGAGATACTATTTCTTTTTCAGGAAATCTTCTTATTACCTGGCCAGGTATGAAAGATTTTTTTCTTATTAAATTAGATAAAGACGGAATGGTTCAATGGTTGAATCAGACCAGGGCGTCTATTGCCGAAGGGGTAGATATCATATCAGATGAAGGCGGAAATACTTATGTAACCGGATATTTTAAAGGTCATGGTACCTTTGGAGATTACGAAATAACCGCTCAAAGCAATGAAGATATATTTCTGGCAAGATACAATACATCAGGCGAATGCAAAGGTGTCATAAATTATCCAAATGGAGAGGGCAATGGATTATCCCAGGATTCTGATGGAAATCCTTCATTCATTTTTATTTTTGAAGGAACAACCACAGTGGGAAGAAACACCTATGAATCTTATGGCGCCACAGATTTTATTTTTGCCAAATGCTCCGCCATCACCGGTCTGGAAGAACCCCAAAAAACCGAACAAAACACTTTACTCATCTATGCCAACCCCAACACCGGTAAGTGCAACATTACCATTCCGGATGAATTTAAGAATGATAAAAATCTCAGGTTGCAGATTTTCGACAACAAAGGGAGATTAATTCAGCAAACGGCAGTTGAAATCGTTGAAGACAAAATAAAACTGAACATCGAAGCCCAGGCCAGGGGAATGTACACGGCCATCCTCAGCAACGGTAAAAAGAACTATTCGGGGAAGATTGTGTTTGAGTAAAACATTAATTTATGAAACAGCTTCTCGTTTTTTTAGCGCTATTCATCGGGTTTATGGGAATTATTCCCTTATCCTTTTCCCAGGACTGCATATGGTCCTCTGTGGCAGGTGGAAATGGGAATGATAAAGCAAAATCCATTTCCAGTGATAAAGAGGGAAACATTTATGTTGCAGGCCATACTGCAAGTTCCTATTGCTATTTCAAAACCGATACAATCATACCCAAAGGAAATGATGATCTGTTTATCGTCAAATATGATGTTTCTGGACATGAAGTCTGGATAAAACAATTGGGTTGGGAGAATACGAATGAGGATGATTATGAAGCAATAGGTGGAATTATTACGGATACAATTCATGAACGATTGCTGGTGTCAGGAACGTTTTATACGCATCTGAATTTACCCGACACAACATTAAATGGTTGGGGACAAACGGTGTTTGTATTAAGCATGGATTATAACGGGAATGTTATCTGGGCAAGGGCGGGCGTTAGCGTTCAGCATGAATTCGGAAAAAATATTGCATTTGACATCACCTGCGATGAAGAAGGAAGTATATATGTTTCCGGATGCAATAAACTACTGGCAAGTTTTAATGGGATCGAAGTCCCGCCAGGTGGTTTTTTAGCCAAATACGATTTAAATGGGAATATTCTTTGGGCTAAAAATAAATTCAGATATTATTCGCAATGGCCTCCCAACCCAACATACCCTTATACAGAAGTACCACCATATCATTTAAGTTACTGGAATAATCATTTGTTAATAACAGGACATTGTTATAATGACACTGTTATAATCGATACCATCACCATTTGTAATTCAAAAGGTTCTTATATTTCTTGCTTTTCAAAGGACGGAAATATTGTGTGGATCAAGTTGGTCGGCGGACCAAAATCAAATAGTGGGTCACGGGCTTCTGCTGATAAACAAGGAAATCTATACTTGACGGGTATGTTCCATGGTTATGGTGTATTTGGGGAGGATACATTATACAATCAAACCAGTGGTGATGATTGCTTTCTTTCAAAAATGACTTCGACTGGTGAATTTATATGGTCAAGGCAATTAAATGCATCGATTAATGCATGGGGAGAAAGTGTTGTTAAAGATATTTCTGGTGCTGTTTATTTGTCCGGAACCTTTTCCGGAACTGCGCAGTTTGGAAATTCCTATTTAGTATCAGGGTCGGATTGGGATATGTTTATATCACATTTTGATAGCAATGGCTTGTGCAATGGAGTCAGGCAATATTCAAGCGGTGGAATACCAGGCCTCACCAACGACCTTGATGGGAACATCTGTATGGCAGGATGGTTTGATGATGCACTTTCCATTGGTTCAAATACATTTCATTCCCGAGGAGGATCTGACATTTTTGTCGCCAAATGCTCCGCCATCACCGGTCTGGAAGAACCCCAAAAAACCGAACAAAACACTTTACTCATCTATGCCAACCCCAACACCGGTAAGTGCAACATTACCATTCCGGATGAATTTAAGAATGATAAAAATCTCAGGTTGCAGATTTTCGACAACAAAGGGAGATTAATTCAGCAAACGGCAGTTGAAATCGTTGAAGACAAAATAAAACTGAACATCGAAGCCCAGGCCAGGGGAATGTACACGGCCATCCTCAGCAACGGTAAAAAGAACTATTCGGGGAAGATTGTGTTTGAGTAAAAGGTTCTCTATATTTGCACATTGTTATTAAGAATGATTCTATTTAAAATGTGCAACAGGGCATTTTTCAGCTTTCTGATCTTTTTCGTGCTTGCGGGTGGAGCCTGCACTCAGAATTCCTCCATGCCTTCCGGTAAAAAACAAAACAAGATGAACCATAAAACCTTAACCCCTGAAGAAGCCCGGGTAATCGAGCAAAAAGGGACCGAACACCCGTTCACCGGGAAGTACGAGATCTTCAACGACCCCGGAACCTATGTGTGCAAGCGCTGTGGCGCGCCGCTTTACCGTTCTTCCGATAAATTCGATGCCCGTTGCGGCTGGCCTTCCTTCGACGATGAGATAAAAGGAGCCGTGAAAAGAATAGCCGATGCCGATGGCATGCGCACCGAAATCCAATGCGCCAAATGCGGCGCTCACCTGGGCCATGTGTTTCTCGGGGAAGGGTTCACCACGAAAGATACCCGGCATTGCGTTAATTCCATCTCCCTTGATTTTATTCCAGCTGGAAAAGCAATAACAGATACGGCCATCTTTGCCGGCGGATGCTTCTGGGGCGTGGAGTTTTATATGCAGAAAATCAAAGGGGTGATCTCCACGGAAGTCGGCTATACCGGGGGACATAAGGACAATCCCACCTATAAAGAGGTTTGTGCGGGAACGACCGGCCACCTGGAAGCCATAGAAGTGGTGTTCGATCCCGGACAGACTTCCTATGAGGAAGTGGCCAGAATGTTTTTCGAAACCCACGATCCCACCCAGTGGAACCGCCAGGGACCCGATGCCGGGGAACAATACCGTTCGGCTGTTTTCTATCGGAATGAAGAACAGAAAAAAATTACTGAAAAACTGATCGTATTGCTGAAAGACAAAGGCTTTAAAGTGGTCACCGAACTCAGGCCGGCATCAACATTCTGGAATGCGGAGGATTACCACCAGGATTACTACGATCACAAGGGCAGCACGCCTTACTGCCATGGTTATGTGAAACGTTTCTGATGCCGAATCGCGTTATTTGGCAGTGGTCAGGTTCTGGGGCACCTTGATTTTTTCCTTGGCGGTAAGACCCGAAATTACCTGTATATTCAGTCCGTCGGATAACCCGGTTTTGATGAAGCGTTTCTCGAATTTCTGAGGACCCACTTCTACTTCCACGTAAGCAGAATCTTTTTCAAACTGCAGCAGACTTTCTTTAATTGCCAGCACGCTGTCGACCCTTTGCAGGACGATGTCGGCATTGGCACTGTAACCTGCCCTCACAAACTGATCGGCCTTGAGGTTCACATCGGCTTTGATTTCAAACTGTACGGCCCCGTTCTCCAGTACTCCCTTGGGGGAAATGTACTTGAGGGTAGCATGAAAAGTATCGTTTTCGATGGCTCCAACCGTCAACAGCAGGTTCATGCCGGGTTTGATCTTCCCGACTTCGGTCTCATCCACCTTGCCCTGGAAAATCATATCGCCGATATCGGCTACCGTGGCAATGGTCGTTCCGGCATTGAAATTATTGGCCTCGATCACTGAACTTCCGGCTTTCACGGGAATGTCGAGAATCATTCCGTTGATGGTGGACCGGATAAGGGTGTTGGTCGCCTTGCCCGATTTCTTGTTTACGCCTTCGCGGATCAGTTCCAGGTTTGCTTCCGACGCATCCACTTCCTGCCTTGCATTTTTAAAAGCAACCTGGCTTTGCTGGTATTCGGCTTCTGCAATGACGCCCTGTTTGAAGAGCTTCTCCTTGCGGTCAAAATTCAGGCTTGCATCATCAAACGCAATGCGGGCCCTTTCCTGCCTTCCTTCGGCATTGTTGAGATTGACCAGATCGGGAATGATCCGGATCTTGGCAATCGCATCCCCGGTCCTCACATTTTTTCCGGCCTCTACATACACTTCCTCCACAATACCCGAAACCTGGGGCTTGATTTCTATTTCCTTGCGGGGGATCACGGAACCGGTAGCCACGGTTTTTTTGATAATATTGGTCCTGAAAGGCGTATCGGTCAGAAACACCACCGGTTTTTCCTTCGACTTATTATACAGGTAAACAATGGTGATCACAAAAACCGCCAGAATAACCACCAGCAACGAAATTTTCAAAATCTTCTTCATATCCTAATTATTTCCTTTTTAATTCCTAATTCCTAACTCCTAATTCCTCATTCATATCTAAGTGCATCGATCGGCTTCACCGAAACTGCCCTTCTTGCGGGGATCATTCCGGCAAAGATTCCCGAGACGATGAGGATGGCCAGGGCGGTGACAGCCACGTTGAAATTCACGCCCGGATGCAGGAACATTTGTGTATTGGCTCCTGAACTGTCGAGAAGATGGTTGATGCCCTCGAGCAGCCCCACGCCGACAACCAGGCCGAAATACCCGGCAAAGGTAGTCAGCACCACCGATTCGGTGATGATCTGGGTGATCACGTTGCGGGGGGTGGCGCCAAGTGCACGCTGAATGCCAATCTCCCGGGTCCGCTCCTTGATCACCACCAGCATGATGTTGCTAACCCCGATGATCCCGGCAAGCAAAGTTCCTATCCCCACAATCCAGACCAGCAGCCTGATCCCGAAAAACAAACCCCTCATTTTTTTATATTCCACTTCCAGGTTGAAATGACCAATGGCCCGGTCGTCATCCGGGGCGACCGAATGGCGCTTTTTCAGAATGTCCATGGCTTTTTTCTCCACCACGGCAACCGGAATTCCATCTTTGGAAGTAATATTAAAAAATCCGACCGTATTGCCATAGTCAAAAGTCCGCTGCAGGGTTGTAAATGGCATATGTATCCGCTGGTTGTCCTGGGCGGCAGCTTCTCCCGAGCGTTTTGACCGGAATACTCCGATCACCTTGAAATAAACGCCCTGTATCTGTATATACTGGTTGATCGGATTTTCATCTTTTTCAAAAAGAATGTCGACCACCCGCTGTCCGACCACGATGACTTTTCTTTTTTCTTTCAGATCCAGTTCGTTCAGAAACCTTCCGCTGATCATATTTACCGGATCGATGCGGTTGAACACGGGATAATCGCCGAAAAGGGAGAACTGCCCCGATTTCAACCCCCTGATCACGTTGCTGCTGCCGTTGTAACCGCCTACATTGGTCCTGGGAGCAAGGTATTTGATTTCTGGAATTCCTTCGCTCAGGGCCTGGATGTCGCTGTTTTCATAATTAAACGACCGTCCCCGGGTAAACCCCTTATAAGGAATGGTGGTTTGCTGTGCCCACATAAAAACCGAATTGGTAGCCATATCGCCGAAATTCTGGGAAACTCCGTTTTCCAGTCCCTTTCCCGAACCCAGCATGATCACCAGCATGAAAATTCCCCAGAACACGCCGAAAGCAGTGAGGAAAGTCCGGAGTTTGTTCGAACGTAAAACATGGTATATTTCAAGCCAGCGGTCTAAATCAAACATCTTTATTCGTCTCTGAGTGCTTCAATGGGTTTAATTTTTGCAGCTTTCATTCCGGGAATAAATCCGGCCAGGGAACCCGCGAAGATTAACAAGAGGGTTGCGCCAATGGCAATACTGAAATTGGCTTCCGGGTTGCGGAAAAAGTCGGAAGGAGGCATATTCTTTGAGATCAGTTCCAGCAGTCCGATTCCTAAAACCAGCCCGATATATCCGGCAAAAGCGGTGATCACAATGGATTCCTGAAGGATCAGTAAAACAATCGAAACCGGGGTTGCGCCCAGGGCTTTACGGATGCCGATCTCCTTGGTTCTTTCCTTTACGGCGATCATCATGATATTGCTGACTCCCACCACGCCCGCTATGATGGTCCCGATCCCGATGATCCAGATAAATAAACGGATTCCGGAAAACAAGGCGTTGAATCGCCTGACTTCTTCGCTTTTATTCCAGATTTCAATCGCGCGGTCATCCTTGGGATCCACGGTATGTTTGGTTGAAAGCATGGTACGGGCCACCTGTACCATGGCATCGGCTTCTTCCGGTTTCGCGTTTCCGGTGGTAAAAGAAATCTGATTGATCACCGTGTTCCCGTTAAACACCCGCTGGGCGGTTGAAATGGGAATATAAATGCGTTGCTGCTCATTGTCGTTGCGGCTGTAATCCCTGAAAATACCCACCACCTGGAAAAGCACACCGTTGATGTTGATGTATTTGCCCATCGCGAGGCTGTCGTTGCCCTTGAACAAAGCGGCTTTTACTTTTTCCCCGATAACGGCCACTTTCCGGAAATCGTGAATGTCGATGGCATTCAGAAAACGCCCCTGAAGGATGGTGAGCTCCTTGATTACGCCATAATCGGGATGACAGGGGGAAAGGAAGAAGCTTCCGTAATTGTTTTTATAGGAAGTCAGGTTGTTTCCCAGGAAGAGCCGGGCCGAAATCCGGTCGTAACCCGGGATGGTGTTTTTCAGCATGGTATAATCCTCGTTGGTAAAACGGATCTGCCGCCCGGTTTTCATGCCTTTATACTTGAGATTCGTCATGCCGCTGCTGATCCATACCCCGTTAACGGCTCCGCCTTTGAAATTTTCCCTGACCCCGTTTTCCAGTCCTTTTCCAGAACCGAGCAGCACGATCAGCATGAAAATCCCCCAGGCCACGCTGAAGCCGGTAAGAAAAGTACGCAGCTTGTTCTTTCTGACCGTACTATAAATTTCCTGCCATTGATCGAGTTCGAACATCTTCAGTTAATAACAATATCCGTGATCAGCCCGTCCGTGATCCGGATCGTTTTCTGCGTACGGGCTGCAATATCATGTTCATGGGTAACAATGATCATCGTGATGCCTGATCGATTGATCTCCTGCAACTGATCCATCATCTCAAGAGAGGTTTTGGAATCGAGCGCTCCCGTGGGTTCATCGGCAAGTATCACGTTGGGCCTGGTAATCAGCGCCCGGGCAATGGCCACCCGCTGTTTTTGACCGCCCGACAATTCATTGGGCAGATGATGCGCCCACTCCCTGATCCCCATCCGTTCCAGATACTCCAGGGCGATGAGGTTGCGTTTTTTCCGGCTGATGTGCTGATAATACAAGGGCATGGCTACATTTTCCATGGCATTTTTAAAAGAAATAAGATTGAACGACTGAAAGACAAAGCCCAGCATTTTATTCCGGAGCTGGGCGGCTTTGCGCTCGTTGAGTTTTTTAATTTTCAATCCGTTCAGAATATACTCCCCCTGGTCGTAATTATCAAGGATGCCGAGAATGTTCAGCAAGGTCGACTTCCCGCTTCCCGAAGCGCCCATCACCGAGATCATTTCGCCGGCTTTTACATCCAGGTCGATTCCTTTTAACACATGAAGGCTGTTCTGGCCGGTGGTATACGACTTGTGGATGTTCCGGATTTGAATCATGGTCAGAAATTTGCGGCGTGTAGAAAATTAGACAAGAATTCCAGGAAAACGTTACAATCAAACTGCAAAATTTTCATTTTTCCCCGGAACCATCATGACCGAATCGTTATATTCCGGTAAAAAGCCGTTGAACGATGGTTTTCAGCGGGTCATGAACAGAAGAATCCGTTCAGGCTCCATTTCTTCAATCCTTTCGAAATTACCCCAGTGAAAGTTTTTTCGCCTTCCGTTCGTATCCCAGGAATAAACATTCAGAAACATTTTTCCGAAACTCAGGTGACGGGAGTCATAATATTTTGCGAAGGCGACCTGTTCTCCGGTTTTAATATCGTTGCCGATGAATGAAAATTTCATATGCAGCAGCATCCCGTTATTCATCGCTTCCCGCAGTGCATGCTGAAGAGAACGGTTGGATGAATCGTCGAGGTTGATGTCGTAATAAAGTATCTTTTCCAAATCGGCCAATTCTTCCTCACAGCGAAACACCCGTACGCGGGTATTATTTTCTATGGTCCAGGCTTCAAACTTGCTTTTCAGGTCGATGATATCCCGGCCTTTGTTCCCGAGCCTCAGCGAAAGGAAATAATGATCTTTACGGAAGCGGATATATACTTTCCGGGTGGTAAATACGTCCTGGGGGCGTTTGATCACGAAATAGACCAGGAATCCGGAAAATATAGCGGTGAAAAAAAGCGAAATGGTCGATTGAATCATCACGATCTGCCTGCCCATTTGCGAGATCGGGTGAATGTCGCCGAACCCTATGGTATGAAAAGATACGATGCTGAAATAAACCGCTTTTTCAAAAGTGAACCGCTCGGAAACGGGTTTGGAATAGGGCGTCATTTCAATGCTTCCGGTGAGGTAGTAGATATATGCAAATCCGAAGATGAACATCAGGTAAATGACCAGGGCCATCAGGATAAAAACCACTACTTCTTTTGTTTTAAGCCGAAAATTCATGGTCGCTTTGTCGCTTTTTTCTGTAAAAATAGCTTAAAACTGAATGATTCCATTTAATAAAAAAGAGTATTTTTGAAATAAATTTATAAAAATGAGTGGGAAACATTTGTTTTTACCTGTTTTGTTCCTTTTTTCCATGCTTTGGTATCAGGGAAGGGGACAGGCGCTCGAGCTGAAAGAAATTTACCCGGTTTCCTTCAAAACCGATATTTCTTCCCTTGCCGATTCAACCAAGGAAGATCTTTTTCCCCGTAGCTCGACCACCGGAGCCGTTCATTTTTACCGTGGAATCAGCTATATGGACCAGCGCAATTTTATCGAGGCCATCCAGGATTTTAAAACTGCCCGCAATGATTCCACCCTTTCCAAACCCCTTTGCAATTTTTACCTGGGGATGGCATTCCTGCAGCTGGATCTGCCCGACAGCATCTACAGCATTTGCAGTTATGCCCTGGAAACGACGGTTGAAAACCTGAAAAAAACAGAATACTGGGAAAATCTGCCTTTTGCCAAAGACAGGGTTTTCTTTTCCTATCTGCTTGGCACCAATGAATTATTGCATCAATCCACCGATACCCTGCTGATCGATGCGCTCTTCGGTTTCTCCACGAAAGAACCCAAATTTTATGAAGCCTTTTTCAATTATGGGAATTACTGCTTTACCATCGGCCGGTATAAAAAGGCGGTTGATCTGTTCTTAAAGGCAAGGGAACTCGACAAATCCGAGGATTCAATCCTCCTCCTCGGCATGGGATATTTTTATCGCCTGGCCGCCGACCTGGTGCAGTCACAGAAAGCCTATGACATGCTGCTTTCGGCCCGTACCAATGATGCCCGCGGATATAACAACCGCGGATGCCTGTATGCTTTTATGGAAAAGTACGACAAATCCATCAAGGATATCAACCGTGCCATCAAGAAAGACAGCCGGCTGTTGCCGGCTTATTGCAACCGGGGCCTGGTTTACCTGAAAACGCAAAAGTTTAACCGCGCCATCGCCGATTTCACCACCGCCATCCAGTTTCAGCCCGACTTCGGGGATGCCTATTATTACCGTGGCTTTTCACGGAAAGCAAAAGGCGATATACAGGGATCGGTCGTGGATTTTACCCAGGCCATCGAGCTGAAAAAAAGCATGGAATTACCGCCTAAATAAGTATTTCAACCCTTCTTTTCTCTTTGCAGGACGCTTCGTGTCAATAATTTTCGTACCTTTGCACCCCCAAAAAAGAGCCCTTATTATGCCATTAAACAACTTAAGAAATATCGGAATCGCGGCACATATCGATGCCGGGAAGACCACGGTAACTGAACGTATCTTGTTTTTTACCGGAACCAACCGGAAAATGGGAGAAGTCCACGACGGACAAGCCACCATGGACTTTATGAAGCAGGAGCAGGAACGCGGGATCACCATTGCATCCGCCGCCATTTCCTGTGTATGGAAAGAACATCAGATCAACCTCATCGACACCCCCGGCCATGTGGATTTCACGGTGGAAGTGGAACGCTCCCTCCGGGTCATTGACGGCATGGTCGCGGTATTTTGCGCAGTGGGTGGCGTGGAACCCCAAAGTGAAACGGTATGGAACCAGGCCGACCGTTACCGGGTACCCCGTTTTGCTTTTATCAATAAAATGGACCGTACCGGAGCTGATTTCCCGGCCGTGGTCTCCCAGATGAATAAATACCTCGATGCCAACGCGGTTCCTTTCCAGATCCCCATGGGGGCCGAAGAGCATTTCGAAGGAATCATCGACATCATTCACCGCAAAGCTTACGTTTTCAGGGAACTGGAGCAGGTGGAGATTCCCATCCCTGAAGCTTATATAGAAAAAACTGAAGAGGCGCGTGCCTGGGCGGTTGAAAAACTTGCCGAATTCAACGAGGAAATCATGGAACTCTTCATGGAAGACAAGGAGGTTCCGGCTCCTCTGATCAAAAAAGCCCTGCGCGAATCCACCCTGAAACTCCTGATCACTCCGGTGTTCTGTGGAGCTGCTTATAAAAACAAAGGAGTGCAGATGCTGCTCGATGCGGTGGTGGATTATCTCCCATCCCCGATCGATGTAGGCGCGGTAACCGGCAACGACCTCGACGATCCTGAAAAACTGCATACCATCCATCCTTCTCCCAAAGAACCCTTTTCGGCCCTGGCATTTAAACTGATCCATGATCCTTTTGTCGGACAGCAAACCTTTACCCGGATTTTTTCAGGCACCCTCCGGAGCGGAATGCAGTTATTCAATTCCACCAAAGGAAAACATGAGCGGGTGGGTCGAATTTTCAGGATCCATGCCAAAGACAGGGAAGAGATTTCCGAAGCGGGCCCCGGCGACATTGTAGCCCTGATCGGCATGAAGATCACCAAAACCGGGGATACCCTTTGTGAAGACAGCCACCGGGTGATGCTTGAGAACATCCACATTCCGCCCAGCGTCATCGAACTGAAGATCAACCCCATGAAACGGGGCGACCAGCAGAAACTGGGAGAAGCGCTGCATAAACTCGCCATGGAGGATCCTTCTTTCAATGTTCGTTTTGATGATGAAACCGAGGAAACGGTGATCGCAGGAATGGGAGAACTTCACCTCGAAATTATCGTTGACCGGCTGAAACATGAATTCAAGGTGGAGGCTGAAGTCGGAGAACCTTCCGTTGCCTTCCGCGAAACCATCACTTCCGAAGTGGAATCGAATTATAAACATTCCAAGCAAACTGGAGGCAAGGGGCAGTTCGCCCATACCGTGATGCGCATTGAACCCAATGAGGGAAAAGGGTATGAATTCATCGAAAAGATCAAGGGTGGAAATATTCCGGCCGAATTTATCCCGTCTGTCAATAAAGGAATTCAAAAAACACTGGACCGGGGCATCCTGGCCGGCTATCCCATCGTGGACGTGAAAGTGGTGCTGCTGGACGGCAGTTTCCACCCGGTTGACAGCTCCGACATGGCATTTCAGACCTGCGGCTCCATTGGCTTTAAACAAGGTTTCATGAAAGCGGATCCCATCCTGCTCGAACCCATGATGAAAGTTGAAGTAAACACCCCGGATGAATACATTGGCGATGTGGTGGGAAACCTGAACCGCCGTCGCGGAAAGATCGAAGCCATGCGGCGCTACCGGAAAGGCTCCCAGAAAGTGAATGCCTTCGTTCCCCTCATGGAAATGTTCGGGTATGCCACCCAACTGCGCAATATCTCCAGTGGCCGCGCCAACTATTCGATGGAGTTCTATAAATATACCCCCCTTCCGAAAACACTTCAGGAGGAGGTCATAAAAAAAATCGAAGAGAAAAAACGCCTGGAGAAATAGACTTCTTGTATCTTTGACAATCCTTTGGCTTCAGGAATGAAAGAAACACAGTCCGAACAGGTAAATCACGCGGTCTTCCGCATTCTTGAACTGGCCCATGGCCAGAAGGACCTGAATGCCCTGTTTGAAGTCGTTCAGGGGATCATCGGCGAACTGATGCAGTCGCAGAAAGAAGCCGGCAGCGAAGCGAAAAAAGATCTCCTGAAATCCTGGTCGGGAATTGATCACGACCTCCGCACCCCCTTATGCGGGATCCTGGGTTTTGCTGAAATATTGCGTGAAGAACTCACTGAAGAGGAGTCCAGATGGAAAACGGAACAAATTCTTGCTTCGGCCCAGCGCATAAAAAACCTGCTGGACGAGACCATGTTCCGTTTTGCCGCCGCCGCAGGAGAAGCCGTCCCGAAAGAAACCAGCCGTGATCTGACCACAACCCTGGGCGTCAGAAAGGAATCCCAGGCCCGTAAACGTCCGAAATCAGCAGGAAAAAAACTGCCAAATGTGCTCATTGTTGAGGATAATATTGTGAACATCAACCTTCTGATGATTTATATCCGCAGGTATTGCAATATTTTTTCTGCAAAAGATGCCCTTTCGGCCATTAAGATGACCCGGCGTGAAAAGTTCGACGCCATCCTCATGGATATCAACCTTGGAATGGGAATGGATGGCACCCAAGCCATGCAGGAAATCCGCAAACAGCCCGGCAATGAAACAATCCCCGTCATTGCGGTCACGGCCTATGCTGCTACCGGAGACCGGGAGAAATTCCTTCAGGCAGGATTCAACGAGTACATCGGAAAACCCATCAACCGCGATGAGATCAAACAGGCGATGGAAAGGCTTTTCAAGCCCGCTGAGGATAAGTAAAGAAAAGTCAATTTCATTGTTAAAAAAATTCTGATAATTAATCAGATGTCCCTCCTTTACATATTTTTGAAAAAACTATCTTTGTCTTTTTCCTGTTACAAACCTTACAATCTTTTTCCCTTTTCCAAATTGTTAAATTATTCATTTTACCATTTTTTCGACTCAGGTAAATAATTTTGAATTCAGTTTTACATGGTTTCAATATTAATAGTGGCGGGAATATGAAAACAATCAAACTATTCGTTCCGGTATTGATCCTGCTTGTTTTATCTGCTGCATGCAGAAAAAATATTCCCGGGTCTGACACTGACAAATCCATTAAAAACATGAAAGTCCCTGCCGGTTTTGACTGGTCGGTGTCAACAACATACAACCTTTCAGTTGATATTATTGGGAATGGGGAGGGCAAACCCCTGATGCTTTTTGATTTGGGAGGAAATATAATCGCTGCCCGAACCATACTCGGGAATCAGGCAACGTTTTCTTTTCAGCTTCCGGATGCGGTTGACACGGTAAGGGTTTATTCACCTGATTCCCGCCTGGGAAAATATATTCGGACCGGGGTGACGCAAACTGATTTCGTGATGTACGGTGAAGTTAAAGCTCCTTCCTCCCGGGGGGGTGATTTTGCCCTCAATCTGAATGGCTCAAGTAACTATATCCAGTTGAATAACGGCCTTGCCGGAAGCATGCTTTTACAGTATCCCTTTACCTTGAGCGCCTGGTTTAAAACGACGGGGGGTGGTGCAGAAAATTCCGACATGGTATTGGTCAACATTGCAGATCCCAATGTTGCCACGGCTTATTATGGAATATATCTCCGAAAATTCGCGGAAAACTTTTACAAGGCGGAAGTAAAATCAAAAAACGGGAGTACGGAATATGTGAAGAGTACGAACCAGAATGTCTCGGATAATACCTGGCATCAGGTGGTGGGCATATTCACAGCCGACGGAAAGCGTAAGTTATACCTTGACGGAATCTATGAAGGGATGAGCAGCAGTGTGCTGGGGTTCAATCCGAATGTTACCGCCATGGTTTTCGGCAGATGGGGGGATAAAACACCCGATAAGTATTTTAACGGATTGCTCGATAACATCTGTATCTGGACGCGGGAGCTGAGTGATCAGGAAGTAATGAATTACTATCAGCAGGCGCCGGTGGGCAATGAATCCGGATTGGCAGGTTATTACCAGTTTAATCAGGGTTCAGGCGCTGCCGCTTCGAATTCTGTGAGCGGGGGCGCTTACCCGGGTATTATTTACGGGGCTGGCTGGGTTGACATTACCCTGTATCCCGACACCGACGGAGACGGGGTTACTGATGATTCAGATTTCTGGCCCCTCGATCCTTCCAGGGCTTATAACGAGGTATGTCCTCCGGGTAACAACTACTACTTTAACCTCTTTGAAGATCTCTGGCCGGGAACAGGAGATTATGACTTTAATGATGTGGTACTGAAAACAAAAATAAATCTTTACAGGAATTCCCTGAACAACCTGGTTGGCGGAAGGGTGACCGGCAATGTGTATTGGATTGGAGGCGGGATTCCCCGGGGACTGGGGATGGAGTGGTTCAAATCGAATGCAGATGCCACCCAGCTCACCTACCTCCCGGCAAACGCCGTAACCTTTACCCAGCCTCAATCTGTAATGAAAGATCCCCAGGTTCCGGATGCGGTCCTGTTATTCAACAATGTCCTGGTTGAAAGTCTGAATCAAACAGTCGATTTTGAGTTCACCTGGGATCAATCTGTGGGCGGAAATAATCCGGGCATACAGGTCTATATATACCGCAATCGAAACCATGAAATCCACCGCTTTGGATATCCCCCGACCCAGGCTGCAAATATGGCTTTGTTCGGAACGGATTATGACGCTTCCCAGACGACCTGGGACTGGACTGCCGGAAGAAGTTTTCCGAATCCTTCTGCTTTTTATAAGACCAGCACCCATTTGCCCTGGGGCATTGAAATTGTTGCCCCTGAATTCTGGATCCCGAACGAGAAAACTGAAATCATTGCAGCCTACCCGCAATTCCGCAGCTGGGCCGAATCCGGAGGGACCTTAAATAAATCATGGTATCACTTTCCTGATCAAACCAAAAGCCATCTTCCGGCAATAAAACAGCCGCATTAATTTTACCTTTTCACCGGATACACGCTGAAACCGTACGCTTTGACCCTTACAAAAATGGATTGATTCGCGCCAGGCTGAAAGGCTACGGAACGCTTATACCAGATGAAGCTGCTTGGCATATCTCAGCCTTACCGCGGCTTCCCTGCTTTTATCTGCGATAAAAATGATCGTTCTCCCCCCGTCGAGTACGACAGGAAACTTATCGGTCACCGAGCCTGATTGAAGTTTTGACGGAGGAACGCTGGCCCGGTGGTTTGACATTTCTATCCGGGTGTCCACTGCGTCCTTTTTCATAAACTGTCGAATGTTTTTCATCTCGTCTGAACTTTTAAATGGTCCACTAAAATTAAGGTCAGTTTGAATGACCCGTATCGTGTTGCAAGGTTTTTTATGAACAAAACCCGGTGACAACTTTTTTTCAACCGGGTTTCTTGACAAGGATCAGCAGTTGATTTACTCATTTTGAGTTTAAACCTTTGGCGGTCAGGAATAATTCCTAATTTTGGCCGGGAATTTGCCCTTTAAAATCCAAAACAGGAATGCACAATTTCAAAATCAAACACCTGCCGCTTTTAATATGAAATTTTAAAATGATAAAACTGAAATTTTCAAAACGCTATCTTCTCTTACCGGTCTTGCTGGCAGTGTTCTTTTTCCTTTTCTATCTGGTTTATAAAGACATCAAAGAACAAACAATAAATGAATTCAACAAGGAGCAATTGATACTGGCCGAAACAGCCTCTCATGGAATCACTTCTTTTTTCAATGATTACCAATCGGATCTCGCTTTTTTGTCAAAATTTAAAGACATCATAGATTTTACCGATAACAGCAAAGAATTAATGGCAGGATTTTATGAAAATCACAAAAAATTCATTGAGGCTGTTACACGGGTTGACGCAAACGGGAGTATCATTTATACTTATCCTGAAAATTCATCCTTAACCGGAAAAGACATTTCTTACCAAAAACACGTTCATCAGATCATTGCAACGCACCAGCCGGTCATCAGCGATGTGTTCATGTCGGTGCAGGGTTATCTTGCCATTGCCATGCATGTCCCTGTATTTAAAGGGAAAGAATTCAGGGGCAGCCTTGCCATGCTGATCTCCATTGATAAACTGGGGAAAATATATCTCGGAAAAATCAAAATACGGGGTACCGGTAATGTATGGCTGCTCAGCGAAAACGGAGTCGAAATATACTGCCCTGTGAGCGGACACACGGGAAAACCATTTCTGGACAATACGCAAAATGATGTTTCTGCCTATAAATTACTCGAAGAAATTCGTACCGAAAATTCGGGAACAGCAAAAAGCATTCACCAGAAGAAAATTTTTAACGGAGAACCCGGGTTTATTGAAAAACACATGGCTTTTTACCGCGCTCCCCTCGGGAATACCTACTGGACAATTATTATTTCTTTTCAGGAAGAAGATATTTATATCGTCCTCACCCGTCTTCGCAACCGTTTAATTTTAATATTTTCTCTGCTGTTTATCATCATCTCCTATTATTTTTATTCACTCGCAAAAGCGAGAACCGTTTTAAAGGAAGAAGCAAAAAGAAAAAAAACAGAAAGAACCCTTCTTGAGAGCGAAGAAAAATTCAGGACCATTTTTGAAGAGTCGCCCATCGGGATAGAACTTTATGAGGCCGACGGAATTCAGAAGGATGCAAACAGGGCTTCTTTAAATATGTTTGGAATTCCCGATGTGAGTGAAATAAAAAAATTCAACCTCTTTGAGGGTACCAGTCTGGATGAAGAAAAAAAAGACAGGCTGCGAAAAGGTCAGCCGGTCGCTTATCAGGCATTCTTCGACTTTGAGAAAGTTAAAGCGCTTCATCAATATAAAACCAACAGAGCCGGACAGTCATATTTCGACTATATCATCACCCCCTTATTGAATCCGGAAGGGAAAATTATTGACGGTTACCTGCTTCAGGTCCAAGACATTTCTGAACGAAAGCGTACAGAAGATGAAATTCTGATGCTTGCTCAATCTTTAAGAAGCGTAAATGAATGCGTAAGCATAACGGATACGGGGAATAGGATCCTTTTTGTCAATGCCGCTTTTTCAAAGACTTATGGCTACAGCGCTGACGAACTGGCAGGAAAGCACATTGACATTCTCCGTTCAACAGACAACCCAAGCAATTTTATTAACCAGATATTACCCGCTACTTTAAACGGGGAGTGGAAAGGGGAACTGAAAAACAGGAGAAAGGATGGAAGCGAATTTCCAATTTACCTTTCAACAACCATCATTAAGGACAAAAACGGAAACCCGATGGGGCTCATCGGCGTTGCCACAGATATCACCGAACGCCTGCGCAAGGAAAGAGAATTAGTCCTGACAAAAGAAAAAGCCGAAGAGAGTGATCGCCTGAAATCAGCCTTTCTTGCCAATATGAGCCATGAAATCAGGACCCCGATGAACGGCATTCTGGGTTTTGCCGGATTGCTCAAAGAGCCGGATCTTACCGGGGAAGAACAGAAAAAATATATCAGCATCATTGAAAAAAGCGGAGCCCGTATGCTGAATATCATCAACGACATCATTAACATTTCAAAAGTCGAATCGGGCCAGATGGAAATTTTTGTTTCAGAAACGGGTATCAACGAGCAAATCGAATACATTTTCACCTTTTTCAAGGTGGAGGTGGAGCAAAAGGGTTTACAGATCTTCTATAAAAATCAGCTGCCGGCAAAAGAGGCCATTATAAAAACAGACCGGGAGAAAATCCTCGCCATTCTTACAAACCTGGTTAAAAATGCCATAAAATTCACCCATGAGGGCTCCATTGAGATCGGATATATGCTGAAAGGTGAATTTCTTGAGTTCTATGTGAAAGACTCGGGCGAAGGCATCCGCCAGGAACAAAGGGAAATCATTTTTGAAAGGTTCCGGCAGGGAAGTACGTTAAACACCCGGAATTATGAGGGATCCGGGCTGGGATTATCCATTTCGAAAGCCTATGTGGAAATGCTGGGTGGAAAAATCCGTGTGGAAAGCGTGTCAGGGAAAGGTTCCATCTTTTATTTCACCATTCCTTATATCATTGCCTGACAAATCAAACCCGGGCTTGACTTTTTAAATCTAATTTCTTATTTTTGATGTCTGAGAAGAATTCCGGTATGGAATTTTTCCGTGTACGGCAATAATTTATAAGACATTTAATTTATCCCGTCATGAAAAAGTATTTATATTTCTTTCTGTTCATTGTAATTCTCCTTCCCTCCTGCAAAAAGGCAGATAACGGTGATCCCGATGGGTGGACGCCCGCGGATGAAGAATTTTACAACAAGGTGATTGATTTGCAGGACCTGGCTTCTGAAAACTTTGAAACATGGATCCTGAGCATGGATTCGGCTACGGCGCTAAATCAGCTGCAGCAGTTTTTTCTACAGAATGTTGCCGTTTCCTCAGCCACCCTCGGCGATCAGGGTATCGCCGTGGAATATACCAATGGCATGCGTGGCGGGATTTTCATCAATCCCATGGATGATCCGGATCCGGGATTCCTGAAAGCAAACGATTTCCCAAAAATCCCCTCCCCTTTAAAAACCCCGGAAGCCCTGGTCAATATCAAAAAAGCCGTTTTCCTTAATCCTTCTTACTGGGAGCGTTCGCAATATGCCGACTGGATTTTGCAACACTATAATTATTACATGCCCTGGGCTGGTTTTACGTTGCAAAACGCTTATAAAAACCAGGATGCATCGGTCAGCCGGTTTACCGGACTGGCCGGTTATGGCGTTATCCATGTCTATTCTCACGGATGGGCTTATCCGAAATCAAGTAATATCAGTGATGTTTATTTGATGACAGGGGAAGTGGCCAGCATTGCAGCAACCCTCAAATACTGGCCTGATATTAAAAAGCGGATGCTGATCATCACCAAGACAAAAAATGCCAGCGGCTGGAAAAATATTTACTGGATCAACAAGGATTTCATTGCGGGTCATAATGATTTCAGCCAGGACACCATTTTGTTTTACGGGGGATTTTGTTACAGTTTTCTGGGGAAATGGGACCAGTTAAATAAGACCTTTGCAAAGGGTTCCTATTTCGGGTTTTCCTGGTATGTGAGAACCAACAGAAATGCTTCCTGGGGCGCTTCTCTGGTTGACAGTTTATGCGACACGACAAGAAAACCCGCATACACCACTGAAAAATGGATCAGCGCACCCAATCCCCCGAAATCCTATTTCGAAGCTGCTGCCCAGAAAACAGTTCGGGTACAATACGTCGGCGATGCCGCTTTGACTTTCTGGCAACAGCCCACCGCATATTTCACCTGGACGGCCAGTTCCATGCACAGCGCTACGGAAATTTGCAGGGGATCCAGTGTAACGGTTCAGGATAGAAGTTCGGGACATGGCTTCCCCTTGACCGAATGGCAGTGGTATTTTCAGAATGGCACGCCCAGTTCGTATTATGGGGCACAGCCACCTGCCATCTATTTTAATACCTTCGGTTCGGGGGGGGTCAGGCTGGTTGTTTCCAACGCATTGGGGAGCAATTCAAGTGAAGTTTCTTTCAGTATTGTAAACTGTAAATAAAGTTACCGCGGCATTCCATACTCCTCGCAGAAAACTGCACCTGATCTGGTATCCGGTCCTCCTCATCCTGGCCGTGGGGATTTGTTATGGGTTCACCCTTGCTTATCCTTTTTTCTTTGATGATTTCGGTAACATCGCCGGAAATTCAGCCATCCGCGACATCACGGACCCCTTGAAATTGATACGATTCAACCCCCTGAGGCCCGTCACTTACTTTACTTTCGCCCTTAATTTCATGTTCGGCGGAACACGGGTTACGGCTTACCATGTGGTGAATATTCTAATTCATGCAGCAAACAGCATCCTGGTTTGGACACTGGTCAGAAAGTTATACCTGACGCCTGTTATGAGATCCGCTTCCGCTTGCAGCGACCGGGAAACCATCGCATTTCTTGCTGCCCTGGTTTTCGCGGTTCACCCCCTGATGACAGAAGCGGTTACTTATCTGGTTCAGCGGCTTGTTTCATTGTCGACCTTGTTTTTCCTCGTTTCCTTTATCTTTTACCTCCGGATCAGAACCGGGCAATTATCCCATTCATTAAAATACCTGACAATATCCGGATTCGTCATTTCCGGCCTTCTGGCATTTTTCACAAGGGAAAACACCTGGGTTTTACCTTTTTTATTGCTGGTTGCCGAGAAAACGTTTTTTAAGCTTTCACCGGGTCACCGGAAATGGTTTACCGGTCTTCTCATCCTGAACGTGATCATGTTCCTGATGATCTTAATTTATGTTATCTGGAGCGATAAATATTTTAAACCCATCCCGCCCCTCGAAACCCATCCCTTCACCCTCACGGTTCCGGTTTATTATCTGACCCAGATTTGCGTGATCTGTTCTTATTTAAAAATGCTGGTTATCCCTGCCGGCCAGGTTTTTGACCGGGCATTTCCATTGGTTTTCTCCTTTTCGGAACCCCGGGTAATTCTGTGCAGCTTTATTCTTTTAGCCTATATCCTCGCACTCTTCCGGATCAGAAAAAAACATCCCATCCTGTTTTTTTCACTTTTCTGGTTCCTGGTCGCCATTTTGCCGCAATCTGTGGTTCCAAGGCCCAATGTCTATTTCGAACACCGGCTTTATCTCCCCGCGATTGGAATATTTATTTTCATCGTAAACATGATTTTTGCTGCCGGCAGGCGTTTTGGCAAAGCTCCCCGCTGGCTCTTTTATATTTTGATACCTGTCCTGGCCCTGCTTACCATTTCAAGGAATTTTATATGGCATGACGAACTCAGTTTATGGAAAGATACGGTTAAGAAGTCGCCCGGCAATGTCCGCGCCTGGAGCAACCTGGGAAATGCGGCCTATCGGCGGCAGCAATATCCGGAGGCAGAATCGGCTTTCAACCAAGCGGTAAAAATCTCACCCCGTCTGGCAGAATGCTGGTATAACCTGGCTCTTTCGGAACACATGCAGGGAAAGCGGCAACAGGCGGTCAATTCTGTTTCACAAGCCATCCGCCTTGATCCGGGAAGGGCGATGTATTATCACGACAGGGGTGTTTTTTTCGCGATGGATCGCAATTACCCCCTGGCGATTTCCGATTTTTCCAAAGCAATCAGCATTGAACCCGGATTGCGTTCAGCCCTGCTGAACCGTGCCAGGATATATGAACTCATTGGCGATACCGTACTCAGCCAACAAGATATGGTTGCCGCGGGAAACTGAAGCATTTGAATCTCCGCGGCTTGTCGCGAGGTTCTTCAATTCGTTTTCAGAAAATTGTTTTTTGACCAATAAGTGGAATTGTTTGTTCAGTGATTTCATTACAATAAAAAAATCCCTGGTCCTTTTCCTTATATTGAAATTTTTCGATACCTTTAATTCATTAATTTAAAATACAGTAAATTCATAGGCTAAAAATTATAACTACGTTGAAAATTTGTTTTTTCCTTTTCCTTTTGTCATTGCTCATTTCACCCTCCCATGCCCAGGGTCCCGGGTCAGAAGTGATCGATTCATTAAAATTGACTTTACTAAATGCCACTGAGGATACAAACAAAGTGCGGCTTTTGGGAAAATTATCTTTTGAGTATTACCAGTTTGATACGGATTCAGGTATTTATTACGCTGAAAAGGCAATTGCATTGTCTAAAAAAATAAAGTGGGAATTGGGCGTTGCCTTTTCCTATAATTACCTGGGAACCAATTATGCCGTTAAAGGAAATTACCCAAAGGCGTTGGAATATTTTAACAAATCTTTATCAAAATACGCCGAAATTGGCGATAAACAAGGCGTTGCTTTTTTGTCTAACAATCTTGGAAATTTCTACCGTCTTTTAAAAAATTATCCCAAGGCCATTGAATTAACCAACAAGGCCCTCGCTCTTAACAAGGAACTTGGAAACAAAATGGAACTTGTAAAAAACTTCAATAACCTGGGCTGTGCCTATAGCGATCTCGCCGATTTTTCAAAATCGAACGACACCTATGAATTGGGATTGAAAATAGCTGAAGAAATCAACAACAAGGGACTTATTGCCAGAATTCTCATCAACATAGCCGAAAACAAGATGAAGATGCGTGATTATTGTAAGGCCCTTGAGCTAAGCATTAAAGCATTAAAGATCAGTGCGGCGTTAAAAATTACCTATGATTTGGCTGCATATAACAGCTATGTTGGTGAGATCTATTTAAAAATATTCAACGAGGGCGGCAATTCTTTAAAAGACTGTCCATACTATTCCAATGATAAGCAGAAAAATCTCATCTATGCAAAAGAATATTTACTTTCCTCCATTAATTTATTAAACAGAATTAATGATCTGGCAATGATATCATCGAATTCTAAGCTTCTTTCTGAGGTATATGAAAAATTGGGTGATTCAAAAAATGCGCTTCATTATTTTAAAAAATATTCTTCGGCTAAAGATTCCGTGTTTTCGAAAGACAACAGTTTAAAAATAGCCCAGCTTGAAAAGACCAGGGAAATAGAATTACGCGACAAGCAAATTGAAATTCAAACACTTGAAATTGGAAAGAAAAAGGCACAAAACGTTTTTCAGATTGTACTCTTTATTCTGATTTTAATATTAATCTCGCTTGTCTTCTATTTCTATTACAAACATAAGGCCAATAAAGCACTTCGGGAAAGTGAAGAAAAATTTCGCCTCATCGCTGAAAACACTTCCGACGGAATTGCAATTTTCAGTGCTGAAAAACAGTTGATCTATGTTTCACCTGCTTATGTCAAACAGCTTGGTTACGATGAAACATATGAATTTAATAGAACTTCGGAATTCCCTTATTCGAATATTCATCCGGATGACCGCGATGATTTATATGCCAGGCTGTTAAATGCTATTTCGTTAAAAGAAAGTGGGTTAATTTATTCTTACCGGGTCAGGCATAAAGACGGACATTACATCTGGAGGGAAGACAATGCCAAGTTCAAGTACGATGATTCAGGTGATTATCATGGATCTTATGTGGTATGCCGGGATATTTCCGACCGTAAAAAGGCCGAGCAGGAATTAATAACGGCCAAAAATCGCGCCGAAGAAAGCGACCGGCTGAAATCTGCTTTTCTGGCCAATATGAGTCATGAAATCAGAACGCCCATGAATGGCATTCTGGGGTTTGCTGAGCTGCTTAAAGAGCCAAACCTTACCGGTGAAGATCAGCAAAAGTATATCGGAATAATCGAAAAAAGCGGCGACCGTATGCTCAATATCATCAGCGATATTGTCAGTATCTCAAAGATTGAATCCGGGCAGATGGAAGTAAGCATTTCAGAAACAAATGTCAGGGAAAAATTAGAAACCCTTTATAATCTGAATAAACCTGAGGTTGATAAAAAAGGATTGAACTTGTTGGTAAGATTTGATCTGCCATTAAAAGAATCCATTGTTAAAACAGACGGCGAAAAACTCGATGCAATCCTGACAAACATGATTAAAAATGCAATCAAATATACAAAGAAGGGTTCCATTGAATTTGGATGTGAGAAAAAGGACCATTACCTTGAGTTCTTTGTGAAGGATACGGGTGATGGAATAAATCAGCAGCAGAAAGAGATCATTTTTGAACGGTTCAGGCAGGGCAGTGATTTGATTAACAAATATAATGAGGGGACGGGGTTGGGTTTGTCCATTTCAAAAGCTTATGTGGAAATGCTTGGTGGGAAAATTTGGGTTAAGAGCGAAGAAGGAAGCGGTTCGGTCTTTTATTTCACCATTCCTTTTAACCCTGTCCTGGCAGAAGAAATTGTACCCGAAAATATTTCTTATGGATTGGCCGAAGAAAAACAAAGTAAAAAACTGAACATATTAGTTGCAGAAGATGACGAAACCTCCGAAATGTTCATTTCAATTGCAGTCAAAACCTATGGCAACGAATTTTTCAAAGCAAAAACCGGAGCAGAAGCAGTAGCGTTGTGTCGTAAGAACAATGCTATTAATTTGGTTCTGATGGATATCAGAATGCCCGGAATGGACGGTTATGAAGCCACCCGCCAAATCCGGCAATTTAACAAAGAGGTGGTCATTATTGCTCAAACTGCCTATGGACTGACTGGCGACAGAGAAAAGGCAATCGAAGCCGGATGCAATGATTACATTTCAAAACCAATCAGTGTTACCTCATTAAGGGAGTTAATCCACAAGCATTTCAACCAATAATGTACGATTCTTAATAACCGGAATCATTCAAAATTGACGAAATCATAATTCTCCGAATTGGCATTGGTCACCTCCAGGGGTTGAACAGGTCCTGTTCCGACCTGCCCCACCTTCGTATATTTTTTAAAACCAAACGGCAAGCCGCCCGAGAAAAAATAATCCGGCGCATCCTGAAGTTGAAAATGCAGGTGTGGTTCGGTTGAATTCCCCGAATTCCCGACCCTTGCAATTGGTTGTCCCTCATACACGCTGTCACCCGTTTTCACCATGAAAGAATGAGGAATGCAATGGGCAAACGCGGCATAAACCCCTCCCCCTATGTCGAGGATAAGGTAATTGCCGCAATATTCATCGGAGGTATTCAGGGGTACGTTATGTGAATCCCCCTGGTTTTCAATTCTCCCGTCGGCCATATGTATCACCCTGCCGGAAGCTACCGCAAAAATGGTGTCGCCATAGATATAGTAAGATTCGTTTTTTTTGGGATCGCCCGAATAGGTGTCGGCTAAGGTGGAATCGGACTGGTTGGAATCAAATGCAAATTTTTCACTGGTATAAACCTTCCCGTTTATAAAAGCGGTATACCAATAATGATAGCCCATGGTCGACTGATTCCCAATTACAAAGTACCTGCCTCTGTGAGGAGGAGATATCAGGCGGGGGAATTCGGATTTCCTCGGTTGAAAATACCCGCCGCTGACCATGACATCCCGATTGTTGATGGTATCCCTCAGGATGAAACGATGCCCGATGTTCAAAGGAAGGCTTTGCAACAAAGGAATGGGAAGCTGGATGGAAAGGTAGTATGCGTTGATTTTTGTAACGTCGAATTCTGTGCTCTGCGGAAGAGGGGCCTTCCAGATGACCGGAATTTCATCCTTTTCAATGGTCATCAGATCGGCCTGGCTGTCATTGTCAAAAATAACAATACGCTGAAGCCTTAGTCCCTGTTTAAGAAATTCCCAGGTTTTCAGCATATAGGGAATTCTCATGTATTGTTCTGTTTTAAAGGGAATATAATTCTGTTCCACTTCAATCGTTTGTGAAACAGTTCCGGGTCCGGAATCGTTTTTCTTACAGCCTGTGATCAGAAAGATCATTGAAATCAGCAGCGGGATGATCCTTTTTATTTTCATAGGGATTTTATGTGGTTAATTCAAACTGTTTCCGTTTCTGTTCCAAATTTATCAATAAATTCCCGTCAATCATGATTTAGCCATGAACCATCCGGCAGAAATTTTGCGCGAATGAATCGAAAAGAATCCATCCATGAGACTTAAAGTATTTTCCTTTCCATGAATTTAAACACTTACCTTTGGCCTGAAGAACAAAGTCTTCTCCATCTTTCTTCCGTCATTTTTTTGGCAGGCTCATCCCTGCTTTCCAAAGTGGATTTTTGTTTATTTATATCATTTAAAATCATCCCGTCATGAAAAAGATCAATGTATTGCTTTCGGCCTGTTTGCTGGTCGTTTTAACAGGTTATACCCAGAAGGTTGCTCCGGATAAGGTTCCCGCTCCTGTGAAACAGGCTTTTGAAAAAAAATTCCCTGCTGCCACCGACGTCAGATATGAAATGGAGAAAAAAGATTATGAAATCAATTTTAAAGTCAAAGCCGTCGAAATGTCTGCCAATTTTGATGCCACGGGCATCTGGCTGGAAACTGAAACCGGAATAAAAGAAAGTGATCTGCCAAAAGAAGTCATGGCTTCTGTAGCCAAAAACTTTGGAGGGTTCAGGATTTCGGAAATTGCCAAAACAGAAACCCCGGGCAAGGATTTGATCTACGAAATGGATCTGAAGAAAGGCAGCGAGGGGTATGAAGTCCAATGCTCAGCCAAAGGTGATATTTTGAAGAAAACAATGTTGAAAAAGGAAAAATAGGCGGAATAAAAGGATTGAATATAAAAAATCATCTTTTTGCATATCATTCTATAATCGAACATCTGACTTTAATGTAGTTACTAAGAAGTGCGGTGTCAGCACTCGAATCACTGACAAAATCAAATGAAAAAAATTTCTATCCTGATGGTTCTCCTAAGCATCGTCATGGTTACAGGAGTGCGCTCCCAGCAATGGAGTCGCTTATCAAGCGGAACGGCTAACAGCCTCTACGATGTGTTTTTCGTCAATTCAGACACTGGCTTTGTAACAGGTGATACCGGGATGATCCTGAGAACGTTCAACAGGGGGGCAACCTGGTCGGCCCTCACCACGGGTGTGAACGATGGTTTTGCATGCATTATGTTTCCGGATGCCAATACCGGGTATGCTTCAGGCGGATTTGCCGGAGGAGCCTTTACGAACTGCACCCTGATCAAAACCATCAATGGTGGCGACAGCTGGAGTGATATTACTTTTGCACCTGACAAATGCGGGGGGGGCAGTTATTTTCTGAATCCGGAGGTCGGTTTTTATGCTTTTGCCGATTCCCTTTTCTGGAATAGTTCCATTGCCAGGACGGCCGACGGGGGTTCAACCTGGGAAACAGTGTATTCCGGCACAGGCTGGATCAGTTATTTCCATTTTGTGGATGCCGACCACGGGTATGCAACGGTGAATAACGGAACGGTTCTTAAAACAGCCGATGGAGGATTCACCTGGTTTGCAGTGAATTTGCCCGGACCCCTCTGGGGCTCAGGCCTGTTTTTCTTGGATGAAAATATAGGTTTTGTAGGCGGAGGTCCGCCCAGCGTAACCGTGTCGATGTATAAAACCATCAACGGGGGTTTAACCTGGTCTTCTGTTACAGCGCCGAATATGATTTTTAAAATTCTCTTTACAGATCAAACCAAGGGTTACGCACTTTCAGTGAATACTACGGGTGCAGGAATAATGGTTAAATCCACCGATGCAGGGAATACATGGGTGACTGAAACAACACCGGTCAACAATCTCAGGGGCATGGATTTCCTGAATAACGACCTTGGCTATGCGGTGGGTGATTCCGGAGCTATCATAAAATATGATAAATCGACCGGCACCGGAAATGAAATTTCCATGAATGAATGGTTTACATTGTATCCAAATCCAGCAACCAATACGGTCACTGTGGATTTCAACCGGATGTTTACAGAATGTCCTGTCTTAAAGGTCTTAAATCTTTCAGGGCAAATCCTGAAGACACAAGTTATAAATCATAACCAAAACACAATTGATATCCGCGACCTTCAGGCGGGCATATACCTCGTCGAAATAAAATCATCCGAAGGGACAAAACAGAAGAAACTGGTTGTAGTAAGGTAAATGTATAACAAATAAAATGTCTGTTTCGGCGGCTTTATTTTGCCCCCCCTTTACTGCTTCATGTTGCCATCCGATGACTTCCTCCCGGATGGCCCAGGGCTCACTTCAGGACAATCCCTGCACGCTGTAGTTTATCTTTTCTTTTCGGGACAATATTAGGCGTGTATGCGGAAAAGAATCCAGTTAAACATATTGGTTCCGGTATCTTCGCGGTCCGTTCCGGATCCGAAATTTCCATGTTGGACGGTATTTTTCAATTAAAAAAATTACACTAACTTTGAGGATGGTATATAAAACTGCCCCTGCCTGAAATTCAAGGGGTGTATTATGAATCATACCGGATACAGATCCTTACGCTTTGCCGTTTATATTTTTGCTCCTCTTTTCATTTTTTCAACCATGGGGCAAAGCCAAAACATTTGTCCCAATTCAGATTTCCGTCTTGGAAATTTTTCCGATTGGGAAGGATATTTTGGAGATTATTGGAATCCTGCAATTAGCAAGGGATTTGCGCTGACAAGACACAGCATTATTCAGGCCCCTGCCGGTTTTGATCCGAACACATGTAATGAATTAAATCCAGTCCCTCCCGGGGAGGGTTATTCGGCCAAGCTGGGTAATGACATTGGGTCCCAGGCCGAGCAGCTGAGGTATCCGGTTAATGTGACTGAAGAAACCAACCTGTTTGTATATCAATATGCCGTTGTGCTGAATAACGAGCCACACAATTTTGACGAACAGCCCAGTTTCACCATTGAAGTGGCCGATGGCTCAGGCACGGTTATTGACCCGGACTGTGGTCATTACCTTGTATTCCAGCAACAGGGGAAACCAACCTGGCATTCCTGCAGGGATGTTGCCTGGAAGGATTGGACCACCGTGGGAATAGATCTGACACGGTATATCGGGCAAACGGTTTCAATCATTTTCACCACCAGGGATTGCGCCCTGGGCATTCACTTCGGATATGCATATCTGTCCGCGTATTGTGGCCAGGTAAAATTAACCTTCGATTTTTGTCCGGGTGATACGATTGCCACCGTCACCGCACCTTCCGGATTTTCTTATTTATGGCCGAATGGCGACACCACCCAGTCGCGTATCATCCACAACCCGGTGATTGGAATGGCCGACAGTTGTGTGCTTACGTCGGTAACCGGTTGTAAAGTCACCGTTAAAGGCATACTGAACCCCGCAACCGTAACGGCTGATTTTGGATGTCCGCCCCAGGGCTGTCTGGGTACCAATGTGCAATTTCATGATTCCGGTACAACAACTCCAAATGTTACAGCAAACTGGAAATGGGACTTCGGAGACGGCTCCCCGCCTGTCATAAATATTCAGAATCCCTTGCATGCTTATGGTGCTGTTGGAAATTATAACGTGACCCTGATTGCTTCCTGCGATGGTGGTTGTCCGGATACAATCACAAAAGCGATAGAGATATTCTCAGTTCCTGAAATTCATTTTACCCTCAGTTCTCCCTGCGATGAAAACAGGGGGCGCGACACCTTGTACTTCGATGAACAGGTTCAGCTGAATGTTGCGCAAGGGTATGATCATTATTTGTGGAACACCGGCGATCGGACTTCTTCCATCCAGGTCGCTGACGAAGGATGGTACATCGTCACCATAGACAATGCGGGAACCTGCTATGCAACGGATTCGGTGATGATGCTGTATTGTTTTCTGCCCCTGAGAATGCCCAATGCATTCACGCCAAACAATGACGGTAAAAACGATTTGTTCCGCCCCGTGGTCCAGCCCGATAGGATTACTTCGTTTCATATGCTTATTGCCGACCAATGGGGAGGAACCGTCTTTGAAACTCAAGATATCGGCCAGGGATGGAACGGTACCATGGAAGGGACCCCGGCTCCTTCCGGAGTGTATGCCTATGTCCTCACTTACAGAATTGACTCCGGTGAAATAAAGAAAATGAGGGGTACATTTACCCTGGTCAGGTAAATTCCCGAAGCGATTTCCAGGATCGGTTTAACCGGTTTTTCATCCCCTTGCTCCTCAAAGTTGCAACCGGATGACTATAAATATTTTTCGGGAATGCCGTGTAAATCATAATATTTCCTAATTTTAAATGGTTCGAAAATAAGGAGACTGATGTCCTGACTTTTCGGAAATCAAATATTTTCAAACAGATGAAAAAATTAATCTTTGTAATATTGGCAGTTCTGTTCAATATTACAGTTTGTGTTTCTCAGGAAGAAGGATCTTCCACCGGAGGTATCGGTTGCATGCTCCAGGTGAGCAGTGACCGACAGTTTATAAAGGTTAACAGGGTTTTCCAGGGTTCGCCTGCAGATGTGGCCGGATTAAAAGCCGGCGACCATATCATCGGCATCGACGGGGTGAGTGTGAGGGAGATCGGGAACCCGGTCAGCCGGGTCAGGGGCGTTCCCGGCACCTATGTGAAACTTACCATCAACCATTATGGAACCGGAGGTCCGTTGGAAAAAAACGTCCCCCGGATTTCGGTTCCCTTATCCGGGGGAAGCAACTATATCACCGAAGGAGAACTGACAACAAGAATCTATACGAATGACTATTCCGAGCACAGGCAAATGGTGCAATCGTCCATGGCGGTCCTCGATGATGAAGACATCAATATATTCAATTACAGGTCCTATGATTTTGAATATACCTCCGTCCAGGATCCCCTGCTCGAAAAGGAAATTTTCAAGGAGCTTGCAGACCAGTTAAATAACAGAGGCTTGAGAAGATCACAGAACAATCCGGATATCCTGATCGTGATGAGTTACTATTCAGGTTCGAAAGAGCATTACAACCCTCCCCAGCAGATCATCAGCACACGCATCAGCACAGCATTCGACTGGTACTGGGGCTTTGTGCCCATACCGATCACCGAATCCACCACCCAGGGAGGTTATACCGAGGTGACTTATCTTTACACCATCTCCCTGAAATTCATGGATGCCCATAAGATCGGGAAAAGCAAATTGCCGCCAGTGATATGGTCGGGCTCCGTGTCCCAGGCTTCGAATACAAAAAGCAACCTGGTCGACAAAAGCGGCGACCTGTTTGCGCTCCTGCTTTACCAGTTCCCTACCGTGTGGATCCCCAATTCAGAATATTACCTGATTTTGCATTATTCCTATACCGGGATCATTTATGACCTGAACGATATGCGGACGGTTGGAGATGTGATCCCCGGCTCGCCTGCCGCCAATGCCGGGATACAGAAAGGGGATGAGATCATTAATATATTCAATTCCAAAGTCCCGGATAAATACGCTGATGCAGGCAAGGATCAATGGACCTACCTTCTGCATGGAAACAACAATGGTTTGCGGTATTTATTCATCATGTCGAACCTCAAGTATAAGCCATACATGCAAAAAGACCTAAAAACTGTAACTTTTGTGATCAAACATAAAGGGGACCGGATGAGGGTCAGCGTAACACCCCGGGACAGGATGTATTTTTCGCTGGTAAAAAATTGACACCGCTGGAAAAACAGGAGCAGATGACCCCCTTGCCTGATTTAAACTGACTACATCTATATTGTTCAAATACAATCTTTGATGCATGTACTTATTTTTTTAGATTCGCTACCCCGCCCAAAAAATTCACCCTTTTCCCTTACTTCATTCTTCGGGAAAATAAAGGAAAATCTCCCTATGAAATCAAAATACAATTCAAACTGGATTGGCGGTCGAACATAAAATATTCAGATAATCAATAAAATGATACTGATAAAACCATTGAAAGAATTATTAATTCATTTGTCATTTTCAGTTACTTAAAATTGATACTTTTGGATGTGACCAATGGATGCCTCCTAACTTCGGCCATTTAAATTCAGCAAAAATGAAACAGAGAACTTTACTCGTTCTGATTTTCCTGCTAAGCGGGACCATGGCGTTAAACGCACAGGTAAGCCTTACGGCCACTTCAGGAACTACCACCGGAAGCTATACAACCCTGGGGGCGGCATTTGCCAACATCAACAACGGAACCCACCAGGGTGTCATCACGATCACCCTGACAGCGAGTACAAACGAAGGTAATACAACAGCTAAATTGTATTACAGCGGTTACAATGGCACAAGCAATTATACATCGATAAATATTTATCCTATTGTAAGCGGAGTAAATGTTTTGGGGAATCGAAATGCCCCTATGATTGACTTTGACGGCGCCGATAATGTGACTGTAGACGGTCGGGTTAATGCCACGGGTCTTACCGTTGACCTGGTCATCAGCAATTCAAATACTTCCTGGGACAATTATACCTCGACCATCCGGTTTATTAATGGTGCCACCAATAACACCATAAAATACTGCAAGATACAAGGTTCTACCTGTCATGGAACATCGGGGATTCTGTGTTTTGGAACAACTGCGGGTGTTGGGAACAGCAATAACACAGTCGACAATAATGCGATCACCAATGCAAATGGCCTGCCACCTTTTAATGCCATTTTCTCAAATGGAACCACTGGCAATCCGAACAGTTCGAACACCATCAGCAATAATAACATCTATGATGTTTGGAATATTTTATGGACACATACCTATGCCATAAACCTTTCTGAAGGTAATGATGGTGGAAATGCTTACAATTCAGGATGGACAATCAATGGAAACAGTTTCTATCAGACAATTGAATACGTACCCATTGATCCTGCAAATCAGAACATCAATATCATTTATATTAATGCCCAGGCTGGTACCGGTTTCAATATTTCAAACAATTACCTTGGAGGAAGCACCCCACTTTGTGGAGGGACATGGATTAAAACCAGAAAAAACAATTCTTTCAATGCCATCAGCCTCAATGCTGGAACAGGAACGGCAAGCAATATCCAGGGAAATACGATTTAAAACTTCAATTATACAAATGAGGGGTCTAATTCATGGACAGCGATAGGTGTTGGGTCGGGAGATGTCAATATCGGGACCACCGCTGGCAATTGCATTGGCGGATCGTCCGGCACAGGCTCCATACTTTTTACAGCAGACGGATATCAAACTACCAACTTTACAGGGATTTACGTCCAAAGCAGTGGAAATGTTCAAATTCAGAACAATAGTATAGGGTCTATTACCACCAACAAAACTGATCAGCAATATGGTGTAAATTTTTACGGAATATATTTAAATACCAATAACTCGTTAAACTATTCGGTCAGCAACAATACTATTGGCAGTACTACAACTGCCAATGGTGTGGATGCCCTTTCAGCCTCAACTGCGTCTGACGGTTCTGGCATCCAGAAGGTAGCCGGAATTTTACTCGAAGGGAATTCATCGACTGCGTCCATCAGCATCAGTAACAATACGGTGGCAAATCTGACCAATGGGACAACAAACGCTACTACTTCAGTTCAGGGTTGGATTTATGGAATAGCCATTTTTCAAAGTAGCAGCACAATTTCTGGGAATCTTGTGCATGACCTGACTATTTCAAATGCAAATAACAACACATTTTCTGATCAAAACTGGAGAAACGGTTCACTTTCGGCAGCCGGTGTCGTTTTGGCAAATTTCAGTAATACGGCACAAACCATCTCAGGCAATACTATTTACAATATTTCAAATTCATACTCCACGTTTACCGGACATATTGCCGGCCTCTTTTATTGGGGAGGATCAACAGCGAGTTCCGTTTCAAAGAACCTAATTTACGGTCTCAGTGTCAATTCTGGCAGTACCTCGGCCAACATCCATGGCATCAAGATCGGAGGTGGCATAGCTACCTATTCAAACAACATCATTACGCTGGGTGGAAATACAGCGACAACCCTGAATGGCATCTATGAAGCTGGATCTTCGGGAACCAGTAACATCTATTTTAATACAGTGTATCTGAATGGTTCTCCCCCAAGCGGCTCATGCAACAGTTATGCTTTATACAATGCCGGCGGGGGAAGCGCCCGGGATTTCAGGAATAATATCTTCTTCAACGCAAGATCCAATGGTGGTGGGTCAGCTAAACATTACGCCATCTATATTGCCGGGGTACCCACCACCATGGATTATAACGATTATCTGGCTTCTGGTACAGGAGGCGTTCTGGGATATTACAGCGGAGACCAAACTACTTTATTGCAATGGCAAAACGCTACAGCAGGGATTCCCACAGCCTTAACACAGATCCCTCTTTTGCCAGTGCGGGAGGAACGAGTGCCACCGATTATATACCGTCAACAGCGATGACCGCCGTCACTGGAACGGGAATCACCACTGATTACGGCGGAAGCACTCGTTCTGTTACTTCACCGGAAATGGGAGCATGGGAGCAAAGCAACACAATCACCTGGAATGGTAATACTGATAATGACTGGAGTGTGGCAAGTAACTGGAGTTCCTCCAGTGTCCCAACATCCTCAACAAACGTGAGTATACCTGCCATTGCAAGGCAGCCGCATGTTACCGCTGCAGTAGAATCCCCAGCAGTCTGCAATAATTTAACCATCGGTGCAAGCGCTGTTTTGACCATTGATCCCGGTAAAGCCCTCACGGTCAACGGCACTTTCACCAACAGCGCCGGCAACAGCGGTCTGGTAATCAGCAGCGATGGCACGGGAACCGGATCGCTCATCCAGGGCTCTTCTTCGGTAGGGGCTACGGTGCAAAGGTATATCACGGGAAGCGCCTCCCTCTCGGCCAATATGTATCATTTCGTCTCCATCCCTGTCAACTATGGCAGCCCGACTTCCAATCTCTTTCTGGGATCCTATTTGTACAAACTGGACCCGGCACAAATTGATCCCGGTAATTCCAACTACTACGGACTTTGGATAAACCTAGGAAATTCCACCACCACTCCGCTATCCTGTAATATGGGTTATATGATCTATTATCCTGCTGCCTCAAACACCTATACTTTCACCGGGAACCTGAACACCGGCTCCTTCAGCCCCACGGTTTCCTATGGGGGCACTTATACTTTTAACCTGATTCCCAATCCCTATCCCTCGGCCATCAACTGGGGGGCATCGGGAGGATGGGTAAAAAGCAACATCGGGGCTACCGCTTATATCTGGCCTGCAGGTGCGGGGAACTATACGACTATAACCGCAAGCAACAATTATAATATACCTGTCGGACAGTCTTTTATTGTTATGACCAGCGGTTCTCCCACTCTCACGGTCAACAATAGTGCCTGTGTCCACAGTACGCAGGCCTTCTATAAATCTACCCGGACCAACACGCTCAGGATCTCCGCTCAATCCAATAATTACTATGATGAGACTTTTGTGGGCTTCGATAATGATGCCGGTTCGGAGTTCGACCCCCAGCTCGATGGCTTCAAACTCTGGGGGCTGGAAGAGGCGCCCCAGCTGTGGACCGAAAAAGGAGCGTCACGGTTGAGTATCAACAAGCTCTCTGCTCCGGAAGGAGCGTTGGTCGTTCCCCTGGATTTTAAAACAAGCTATACCGGACAGGTAATTCTGGATTTCTCGGGAGTGGACAGCTTTGATCCTTCTCTTCCATTGCGGCTTGAGGACCATCTCAACGGCTCAATGACCGACCTGAGGCAGAACAGCAGGTACATCTTTAGCCATGATCCCTCCAGCAGTGAAAAAAGGTTCAGCCTTGTGTTTGGCTATCCTAACGGGATTAAAGCAGATGGTACAAACGATGGTAAGATCTGGATCGCCGGCCGTTCAATATATATCAATCCGGGAGATCTTCTGGGGCAGGAAGCCCTCGTGGAGGTCTTCAACCTGCCCGGACAGAAACTGTACTCCGTTCGTGTTCACCTTGAAAATCTCACCAGAATCAGTTCCGCAATTGAAGGAATGGTCATTGTAAGGCTGACCGCCGGAGGGAAGACCTGTACGGCCCGGGGATTTATTCATTAATGGAATTGGCTTTAATCGATTCACTATCAGAAATATCAATACACATGAATACAAGACCATGTCCAACATTATCAACTTCCTTGTAGACCCGGCTCGGGGGATCATAATTTTGCAACCAAAGTCATCAACCGGTAAAAAATTCAATCCATGAAAAAATATATTTATTTCTCACTGATCGCATTTTTCATATGTTTAAGCATGGCTGTATTGGCCGATGGTCCCGGACCTCCTCCTCCTCCGGGCGACCCGGGCACCGGCGGCGGTCCTGTTGGCAGCCCGATCGATGGCGGACTTGGCATCCTGATGGCCATGGGAGTCGCATATGGCGGAATGAAGTATCGCAAGGCGCGGAAATCAAAGAAAAAGGGCATGAAGGCGGTACAAACGAATGAATTTTAACCCAGGGTCTGATGAAGATCTTTTTTGATCCTCACCGTCCAAACCTTGGTTTCAGATCAATTTCCTCCCATCCCGAGACTCCTCTTACCTTTAACCAGATCTTCAGATCCGCAGGTTTCACTACAACCGAATAAATGGTGCTTATCAGGCCATCATCCGGGAAAGTTGCGCCCCCGTCGGGTATCGTACGGTCAAATATCTGCATCATCCGGTATGGATCAATCCGGCCTTTATATTGCTCGCCGAGTTTAAGCAGATTTTGCCTCCTGGTGACAGTCTTCCCGATCCCCTCGTTGGTGGTGTCAAAAAATACGATGGGATAAGAATGCCAGGAGGGGTCGATGAAATCGTTCGAGGCCGAAACCAGTCCGTTCCCGCTGCGCCCTGTCACCCTGAAGGTAGCCCATTCATAGATCGTTGCATGTGCCGGGAACGTGGCATTCATGATGAGTCCGACTTCAGGTAAAGTGGAATGGAACCATTTGTCAACTTCAGCCGGGGTGGTATTCCTGAAAAGGCTTTCCAGCAGGATGTTGTTGGTGTTATCCCTCCCCGGAGGATTCAGGGTATCACAGTTCTGACCGTTCTGAAGTTCCAGGAAAATTCCTTTGCTGTTCATGGAGGTCTGGTAAAAGATGCTTCCCATCAGGTCGATATTCGCCACCGAAGCCGGGTAGCCCGTAGGATTCCATATCACTACCTGGAAATATTTTCCGAATTTCTTAATGCCTGGCGCCAGAAGATCCAGGTTGCGCCCTGCAACCGCATTTCCGTCGGTGGTATAATCCCCCCATGCCGACAAACTGCTGCATCCGATGGTATAAAGATCCATGAACGAAGCCGAGAGCAGGAGCACCTGTTCACGAGTAAGTCCGCAGGTTTCAGCCATCCCTTCATAATAATCCCGGAAGGTCTGCGGATAAGCGTTGAAGTTGGCCAGGCCCGCGTCGGCGAGATCGGCATATGCCATCCCTTTCTCCCCTATCATATACCGGTTCACGACCGTATCGTAGTATCCCCTGATGTGCCGACCCATCAGCAGTCCGTATTGTCTGCCCATCTGTTTGAAAGTGCCGTTCAGTTCAACCACATAGAACATGCCTGCCGAAGAACGGTAAAGCCTGCCTCCCTCAGCCTGGCTAACGGGTTTATAACACGGATTGTTTTTCGAGCAGGACACAAACAGCCCGGCCAACAGGATCAGGCCGGCAATAAGTTTCAGCGTTTTCATGGGATCAGGATTTGGAAACCCAAAATTAACGAACTATGGCAGAATTAGCAAGTGTATTTAACCCATTGAAATTAAATCAGCATCATGGATGTTCCCTCCCAATTTTTACTAAAGAATTATTTACGGATGAAAGATGAAAATATCCGAACTATTCCTTAGGGACACCTTTATGAACTGGTTTGATCCCGGTTAATAGGTCGATGAAGGTATGGCATTGATTTACTAAAACCAAATTTTTACTTTACCAGTTTTTTTAACTGTATATCAATGACATACGAAAATACATCATTTGCGTTTGGGCATACTTCTCTCTCGTATCCTGCCTTTTGTGGGAGAATACACCGAACTCAACTATGTGTTAAATTAAAAGGAAGGTTATTGAAGAACCTCGCGACAAGCCGCGAGGATTCTTCGATCCCATAGGAATTTATATTTTTGCTCGCTAACCCCGCCGCAAGCGGGGAATGCGCTCGCGGGGATTCAATGCACCGTGAACAGCGAACAGGGTTGAATGAAAAAAGAAAAGTGACCAACGAAAAGTTCTTCACTCTTCATTATTCACTTTTCACTGACTTCCGGCTCCCCCTTGCTGCTTAAAGTTGCAACCATCCGGTATCTTCCCATATTTTATAACCCCTTAAAATTGTATCTTTTGACAGGTATACTACCCATTTTACCGATCATTATTGACTTAAAGGCTGGTCTTCAATATTTTTGTACAAATGCTTGTCCCATGAAAAAGATTTTTACCCTGCTTGCACTATTGCTCGCATTTCAATGTGCTTATGCACAGGCGGGCGAACCGGAAAAGGTTCTCATGAAACCTGCCTTGCTGGTGATTGATGTTCAAAAACAATTCCTGCCCTTAATGTCCAAAGAAGACCAAGACAGAGCCCTCGAAATGATGAATTGGTCCATCTGGCTCTTCAGGCAATATGGATTACCAGTCATACGGGTTTATCACACCAGCGAAAAGTGGGGACCAAAGCCGGATTCGCCTGGTTTTGAATTCTACGACTCACTGAAAATCGAACAATCGGACCCGAAGGTGATTAAAACCTACCCAAGTGCATTCAACAAGACAGATCTCAACAATTTACTCAAAGAAAAAAACATCAATACGCTGTTTCTATGCGGGTTGAGTTCGGTCGGATGCGTCCTGGCAACATACATGGATGCTGATAACTATGACTATGCGGCTTTTCTCATCAAGGACGCTATCATCGGCCATGATGCCCAGTATACCAACCAGGTTGAATCTATCTTCAATGCCCTGGATCTGAACACCATCAACTACATGTTAAAGATCCGGAAAGAGTGATGATAAAGGATGCGGATTTACAGCCTGAAGTGTAAGGACTGAATGCTCGAAGTTGCAACAGGATCGTCCACCTCCAAAATATGCAAGAAATAAAATATTATTGGAGGAAATGATGGATTTGACTCTTTTCGCCAGTGCCATTATGCCAGACCAGGTAATTGATTGTTAAGTAGAAATAATGACAAACAAAGACCGGCAGCGTCTGGTCATTCAGGCCGACCTTTCTACTTTAGTTGTCTGTTAAACCTCATGGGACATTTTTTATACACCTTACCGATAATCCATTGCTCCGGTAAGTCGAAATCCGGTAGACACCTGAATCGATGGCGCTCAGACTACGGTACCATGATGTGGTGTCAATGACTGTGGCGGTCCAGAAAAGTGAATAGCTGCCCTCATTCCAAAAGCCCCCGTGAATATTTCGGTAACCACCTGGCAATGCAGTAAAACCATTGGCATTGCTTCCATTGCCTGCATCAACCCAACCAACTGAGGATTTCAGCTTTTTCCCAACCTCACCCGAGATGCGCCAATAAAGTGTATCGGCATCGGTCTGTTTCATGCCAAGTGCCATTTCCAGTACCTTCCATTCATTATCATCAGGCATATGCCATCCTGCGGGACAAACAGCGCTGTTTTTTCCTGGCATGGTTGATTTTACATCACTTGGATTCATTGTTGCCGACCAGTTATAAAGAACGCCGTACTTTTTATATTCCATTGTATTTTTTGCCACGGTCACTATACTGCCCTCATAACCATAGACATAATAATAAGGCAAAGAATCCGAACCTTCGTTTGATTTTCTGACCACGGGCAACCAGGCTAAGTTCTCAGCCATCCAGGTCTGGGTGTCTATTTTTACGATGGCATAGCTCTTTCCCTCAGGGTCAATACAGGGCACAAACTCTACAGGATAATTTTTTGAATTGCGGGGAGAATCCGTTATGATTGTGGTATGAATACCTCCCCTGCAACGGTAAAGGATAATATCGCCCTCAGAATACCCCAGAGAATAAATGGTTGTGGCTTTCCAAAGTGGGGTTTCTGTCCCGTTGGTTATCCCAGAATGCTTTATCCAATTGCCCGTGCCGTCTGGCTCAGTGCAGATGACTTTACTGCTGGTTGTTCCCCTATCTGTTGAAAGACTGATCAAATAAACTCCTGTCCTGCTTAATGAAATGGAAAAAGCGTTGCTCCCTTGTTGAACAATCATCCGTCCGGTGGCAACCAGTTGTCCGGAAAGGGTATATATTCCCAGCGTGACTGTTTGAGCGTGATTGATGTAAACCAAGACGGTGGTCCTGCCCCGGAAAGGATTCGGGTATGCAAATCCCTGACAGGCATGATCAATGAAATCGTTGATCCCGGTATTCAGCGCCAGGTATAGTGTATCCTGGCCCGGTAGGGAGACATTCTCATTGGTTCTGAGATTTATGGCTTTAACACTGTCGACTTTATCGGATGCGCCGGTAGCGGTAAATGTCATTTTGAGATTTTGCCCAAAAAGGACCATGGAGCTCAACATCCATATTAAAAAGAAAGAAGGTTTTAACATTTGCCAGGAGATTTGAGGAGTTATTGTAAAACAACATGACAAACAAAATGGCTGAAAAAGTATCAATATCCATCAGCCCGGTAATTAAATTTATTTGTATTTGGATCGTTAGGCTGAACCTCAGTGGCAAGGTCCACCTGGGCTGTAGGATCAGGTACCGGATAGTCATGGAGCACGGGATTATTCCACTTCCAGTACAAAGTAGGAGCGTTTGTCGGTGTTTCCGGGTTGATCGGACTTTGAGGGTAAAAAGCAAAATCTGAAACAACGGCTCTTTCCTGGCGTATCCCGGATGGTGAGACCGTTATTACCATCAGGTCAGCAGCAAAGGTAATCTCTCCTGCCGGATAGTGATTCCGGACGCTCCGCATGGCAGAGGCAATGGAATCGTCAGCCGCCTGGAAATGCGTTGCAACAGCCAGTCTGGGTGGAGGTTTCATCTGGCTTAACAGGTATCCGAATGCCCCCTGCGGGGTATGGGAACTGTTTTGGACTTCGGTTGCATAATTCAAGGCCAGATTGAAATTCACAGTTCCGGGTTCAAATCCCGAATTCTTAAAGGCCCAATCATATGCCGGCATCACCATCTCGTGGATCAGCACATCCACACCGCCTGCCTGGCTTATCATATTTGTATTTGGCTTTGTGTCACCGCTGAAGATCATCGATAATCCATTCCATTCCAGTTTGTAGCTCATAGCCCCCCTGCGGGTATGGATCGCCGGAAAATGTTTTATGGTTACATTGGTTTTGTCATTGTAGTAAGCAATGTTGTCGCCGGCAGTTGCCCCATTTAATGACCAGTCGAGTTCGATGGGGTAGATCGCAAAACCATCCGTATCATCATCATCACCTACTTTGACGGGAAGATCCATCAATCCCCATGCTGACTGGATTTGGTCAGGAGGCGGATTCACGCTTTCGTCGGTATATCTGGTGGGCCCAAAACTGAAACTTTCGGTATGCCAGCGCATTAAGTTTCTGAAATTCTCACAAAAGGTCCGTGTTCCATCTTCATAAGGCCCGCGGGTATTCCCATTTGGATCGTGATAGGTCCATCCCGAATTTTGAGGGCCCCAGATGAAAAGCGGAGATTTGCGATCTTCGGCCGGGCCGAAAGCGTAAATGTGAATGAGATCGCTTGTATGATCCCCATGCAAATGGGTAAAAAAGATCTTGTTCATTTTACTCATGGGAATACCCAGGGCATTGTACTTCGCAACGACTCCCGTTCCACAGTCAAAAACAAACTGGTCCCCACTGCCAACTTCAACATAAATACTGTTACATTCCTGCGACAGTCGGGGGATGCATGATGTCCCCAGGAAAGTGATGCGCATCTCATTTTCACCCAAAGGTGTTCCGGGAGTAAAAACAGGCAATGCATCAAACAATGAATTCTTTTGTGATGGATCGGACCCTGCTGAATTTAATGGGGATCCTATGCTGTTCATTGGATTCCCAAGCAGGAGTCCTCCAACAGAAGCTCCTGATATTTTGAGCATTTGTCTTCTTGTCAGTTTCATGATAACATCTGCCTCCATTCAGAATTAGTTAACCGTAAATAATTGTAAGTCATTTATTACAAATAAGAAATGTAAATTTAAAATTAAATTTTCGGTTCATAGAATATTTAATCATTTCTTTATGAACTTTTTAGAAAATTTATTTCTTTATTTGCCGCAAATCTGGCATTACACAATTATCAAGGATTTTGAGTGTGGCTGAAATGAAAAAAGCCGACATTTCTGCCAGTTTGTTCAGTGATGGCTCCCCTTACTGCTCAAAGTTGATACTGGATGAGTCTTTTATGATAGGTTAGCCTAAGATCTTCTCAATTACAGGCAGGAGGTTGGGAATGTCAACAGCAACTGTTTGATAAACAATATTTAGATCTATATCCATGTAATCATGAATGCGTTAATCACGCATTCCTGCCATGTCTTTCCAGGGCACTTCGGGATGTTTTTCTTTGAAGGTTTCGGAAATCCTTTTTGTCGCTTCACCCATGATTTCAATCTGCCTGATGCAGGCATCCTGAAGTTGAATATTGTTCGGAAAATTCTCCTTGCTAATCCTTGAAGAGTATCATATGATCCTCTTCAGATTAGTTTCAATGTGTTCAAGATAAATGGAGTCATCCTTCATAACGGAAAAATGATTTTAAGATCAGCATCAATGTAATTTCGTGGTTTTTAATTTTTAATGGCGCCTTCAGAAACGAGATCGACTTTGACGCCTAATAATTCAGACAATTCACGCTGAATCCCGACCAACGAAATAGCGAGATTGCTGTATTTAGGTTAATCAGGATATCAAGATCACTGTCCGGCCTGTATTCATTCCTCTCGTAAGAACCGAATATCCCGATTTTTACAGGATTGTACGCTTGGAGATAATCAACAATGATCTTATTTCTTTCAGAATCAAGCATATATTGAAACCGTTTGAACAAAAATACGATATTTTTTTCAATCGTAATATGAAAAATTGAATTGAAAGGGTTAAAGAGCGTTGCACTATATTTGCTAAATCAAGGCAAACAAAGCAAACATGATAACAAATAAAAACAGATGAACATTTCAAAAACCAAAAAGAGGTGGGGCCTCATTTTGTTATTGCTTGCTGTCATTGCTATACTGGCTTTATATCCGTTGCCGCCACAAGTTCCCATCCAGTATTACGATCGGCAAAGTGGCTTGTTGAAAACGGAAAAAGTGGCTGGCGAAAAGTGGTTGGTGTGGCTGTATCATAATCCGGTTGGCGAAGCAACATTGTGGGCGCTGGCCAAAAGAAAGGTGGTTTCGTCTGTTTATGGAAATAGCATGGATCGTCCTTCATCGACCAAAAAAATAAAACCCTTTGTTGATGAATTTGATATCGACATGCGTACCGCCCAAAAACAGGAGTTCAACTCTTTCAACGACTTTTTTACCCGGAAACTAAAGAATAATGCCAGACCGGTGGATACCAACTCAAACGTTACTGTGTCGCCTGCCGATGGAAAAATATTGGCCTACGCCAATATCAGCAACAGCGATTTTATCATCAAAGGAACCCGATTCGATATTTTTTCGTTTTTGAATAATGCCCGCCTTGCTCAAAATTACGTGGATGGCAGCCTGGTGATCATCCGGCTTGCCCCTTTTGATTACCATCGTTTCCATTTTCCCATTGGCGGAAGTGTATCACCCATCACGCGGATTGACGGTGATTATTACTCAGTTAACCCCCTTGCTTTGCGCAAAATGACTGAAATATTCTGCCTGAACAAAAGGGAATTTGCCATCATTTCAAACCCCTTGTTTGGAGAGGTTGTGATGACTGAAGTAGGTGCAACCATGGCAGGAAGTATCGTACAGACTTATACAGGGAATTTTGTAAAAAAAGGAGAAGAGAAAGGGTATTTCAAATTTGGGGGTTCCACGGTTGTGCTGTTGTTTGAAAAAAACAAAATTCGCATCGATGAAGATTTATTGATCAATACTTTAAAGGGTTATGAAACTGTGATCAAAGAAGGTGAAAGAATTGGTGTATCGATGATCGATCCGAACGTTTCGAGGTAGGGATTAATGGGTTGGTTCGGGGGGAAGACCGCTCGCTTTGACCAATCCCTGACGGAGCAATTTGACGCTATCATCTTGTTGATTGTTAAGTAGATATGTCGTTCAACGAGAGTCGGAATCGGATGGTCAGATAATCCGTTTTGTCCACTTTTCAGAGTGGCTTCAAAATTCAACGCCCGAAATTGAAGAACCTCGCAAGCAGGAGGATTCTTCGATCAAATAGGAATTAATATTTTTGCTTGCTAACCCCGCAAGCTACGGGGAATGCGCTCGCGGTGATTCAATTTAACTGTATCCAATATATTGTGAGAATGACGTACAATGATGATACCAATGAGTCTATAAAAGTACATGATAATTTTTAGACAATGGCAGACTCCAACGTACAGGACAAACTGCCAGTATGTGTTCTTACTTATTAATGGTGAAGGTATCGAACACGGTGTAGGCCCCTGTATTGCCACGGTAACTGTTGACGGTTACGGTACTGCCGGAGATGTCGATAACGCTGAAGTAATAGGTCAGGCTGTCATTATGCACATTCCAGGCGGTTCTGATAGCAGGATCGATGTGGGT
>Ga0268283_1000260_pt1 | contig 44071 bp, 38 predicted proteins | sample saktaG_13_FD_190140 | JGI IMG/M metagenome (GOLD analysis project Ga0268283, IMG submission 190140) | Saline water microbial communities from Sakinaw Lake, British Columbia, Canada - sak_2013_06_06_36m | ecosystem: Environmental > Aquatic > Non-marine Saline and Alkaline > Saline ...
TTAACGGGTTTTTTTTTACGTCAAAGATATTATTTTTGGTAATTTATAATATTAAGTTATCTTTCTTTATATTTTATTACTATTAGTTAGATAACAATCTGTGAATAACCCCTTATTAAATATTTTAATCAGTGGCTTAGGTTTATTTTATAGTCGCTTGTTTACCTGTGTATAAGCGCTGTTTAAATAAACAGGAATATTAGTGTCCATTTTTATCCACATACTTGTTAACAAATTACGAGGCTTTATCCATAACGTTAACCACAAGCTATTACTTGAATTATAGGACAGCTTTAATCCCTTTCTGGCCTGTTATTTTGAGATTTTATCGGCATTCAGTGCGTTACTAATTGTGTTATTGCATCTTTGTTAATTCGAATTTACCAACACTTTTTTGTTATGTTTATAACAACTATTCTTAAATTAAGAAGGTTATCCCCAATGCAGCGTGGCTAAAAATAGGAAAAAAAAAGGGCTTGTATTACTACAAACCCTTTTTCATTGCTGTTTTAATTGGTGAAAGTGAAATATTTTGACGCAAAAAACGGATATTAAATTGTTCCAATCAACTAGCATAATAATGCTGTGATAATTGTTATTTGCAATAATCCGACGCCAACGACCCAACGGATTAATTCTGCTTTAGTTTCGGAAAAATCAAGTTTAAGCTCTGACCTTACTAATTCAATCTTTAATTTAGTCTCTTTTATTCTTGCGTCCAAATCTTTATTGGTAACTACATTTTCAAGATTATGTTTATGCTTAACATAATCGTCGCATTAGCCGCTTGTCTATGTAGGCGTGTAATTGCTTCCGCTTGTGACTCACTCAAACCAGCTTATTTTAATTCTGTAACAAATTCGTGGCTGTCAAAAGTTAATGTCGTCATCATTACTACTACTAGGTATAAAATCAGATTACATTGTATAGTTAATAATCACCAGACATAAAAACGCCAGTATAAAACAACATAATTGACATTGATATGGCAACACTGAAACTTTAATTCTACTTGTTGATTGTTATCCTTTTAAAAGCTGTTGGGGTAAGAAAAGGTAAAATAAAGGAAAATATTAGACAATAAAAAAGGACGTGTATCGCTACAAGCCCTTATATAGTTTATTGGTTGTTTAGCTTGGTTATTTTCCTATGCAGAAGATTACCTAATTAAATAAATCAATATGTTATACTTTTACAGGGGTAAATACGGGGTAAAAAGTGATACTTTTTAGTATTTTGACGAAAGAAAACTCATATTAATGGAACTACTAATATAAATAATAAACCTTAATGCCGGCATTACCAAACACAAAAAGGCCTATATCAAACCAGTATAGTAGTGTCCCGCGAGAAATTTCAGACATAAAAAAAGCCCTTCGATAATTCGTAAGACATTGATTATGATGGGTCGTGCGCGATTCGAAAGCGCGACCATCGCATTAAAAGCCCCAGATTCACCGCTTTAAACTTCTTCTATCTCCTTATAATGAAAACGATAGCATACATAAGAGGTAGTTCCAAGTAGTGGATGTTTTATGGAGATGCGCATTATTTGTGCACCAAAATACGATGTTTACCCCTAAAAGCGATGTTTAGGTATAACCTCACTCTGGCACATACCCGCTTGACTAGTGCTAGTGCGCCTAATTTTATTGCTGATCATCACATAAAACATAATACAGATTTGCAAAACCAATCGGTCAAATTTTATACCAGTTCTACCAACAATTCCCCAGATGCAATTTTCTCTACAATAATCGGCAATAATCTATTAAACCATTCCAGTAATTCTTTACGTCTAGTATTACCTACCCTTATCCAAATTAACGGCACTGGTTGCTCATCAGCGTTATGTAGGGTTACAAAATCTTCATCTTTACTGATAATAATACTTTTATTCTGCTTAGCCCATTTCCAAATATTCTGATCCGATGTTTCCATCATGTTTAAATCAGCAACATGTTTAGATTCATACCCATGCTGCTCTAACATTCGAGCCAAGCCAATGGGTAACTGTGCATCGACTAAAAAACGCATTTTAAGCAACGCTTAGAATAGGATGATCCATCTGATGGGCTGCATACTCAAGCGATGCCTTAATGTCATCTGCTTCAAGATAGGGATAATCTTCTAAAATTTCCTCCTTACTTGCTCCCGATGCCAACATATCCAAGACATCTTTTACTCTAATGCGCATGTTGCGAATACAAGGACGACCTCCACATATTTTAGGATCAGTAGTAATTCTATTTAATTTAGTCATTTGTTTTTCTTTTTATGAAATATTTTTCCAAAACGCAATAACCCTTGAAAAGGTTATACGGCAAAACAACCAAGTTAGTAGTATAAAGCATCTAACATTGCCGGATCATTTCTTTTTGAAATAAACCTACAAAAGCAGTCACTTGTCGTTAAATTGACACTCCGCAATTACAAGAGGTAGTCATTTAAAAAAAAGCGGTAACGTACTTCGCAAAAATGCCCAAGTGAAGTACGCCATGTGATTAAGCATAACTAAAATTATTTTGCTGTGGGTATGATGTGCCGAATATTATCGGTCCCGAATGAAAGGTGATGTGCTTACTTATACCTGCCGCCATTGCCCAGCGTAGCAATTCGATATTCATATAAGCTGAGTATCTAAGGCTCTGGAACACTCGCCCATTTTTTTCAAAATTATTGATTAAGCTGTAAGCCTGTGGGGGGATGTCTAAATATTGGAGTTTAGTGGTTTTCTTTTGATTAAAGGTGATTCGATGAACACCATTAAACTCACTGATCTCTGACCAATCCATTTTATTAATGTCTGACCACCTAAGCCCTGTTAAGCAAGAAAATAAAAATGCCTCTTTTTATATGTCATAACGACAATCTGTTTTCACTAAAGCCCTAAGCTCATTAAGCCCCAAATAAATGCGCTCACTACTTATGGCGGTTATTCCTTTGACTTGTTTTAAGGGGTTTTTAGTGATGATCTCTTTTGAATAAGCCTCATTTATAACCGCTCTCACCTTATTAAAATAACTGGATGCTGTTCCGGAACTGATAAGGTTACCTGTCTTTGTTTTAGCTTGTGAATCAAAATAAGTTCTAACACCATTTACCCAATCAACTGTGACTTGCTCGAATGTTAAGTTTTCATCAGGATGATAGCGCTTAAGATGGATTAAAACCGCTTGCCATAAGTCATAGTTTTTAGAGCTGGCGTTAGTCTTTTTAGTCTCCATGACCTTATTGAAGAAACTGTAAAAATTGGTGCTGATTGTATTGGCGCAGGTAAAACCATGCTGACCGCATGCTGCTTCTGCAATTCGTTTAGCTTTAATCTGCTCGGCTAATAGAAGAGTTTCTTTATTGTGCTGTTTTTCGGGTTTGCTAGATGGGTGAGTATGCAGGAATAAATCTAATTGCTCACGATTTCTATCGTGCGTGGTTTTCCCGTTTTCATCGGTGCGACTCATACCATTAAACTAGTCTTATTGATTGTTTATCGCCATCTTTATTGATGCGCTTCTCGATTGTAATCTTCATTGAATTTTACCCATTTTTACCCCTGCAATATTTTCTGGGGTAATATAGGGGTAAGAAAAGGTAAAGTAAAGGAAAACATAAGACAATAAAAAAGGGTGTGTATCACTACAAACCCTTATATAGTTGACTTTGTTTAGTTGTTGTTTTCGGTTGTTTTACCTTATTACTTTCCTATACAGAAGCTGGAAAATATCTTTCCCAATAAATCGTCAGAGGTAAAGGTTCCGGTAATTTCTGAAAGACTCATTTGTGCTTGCCTTAAATCTTCTGCAACCAACTCACCTGCTTGGGTAATTTGTAATTGGTTTAAAGCACTTGCTACAAACTCGCAGCCTATTCTTAGAGCTTCTATGTGACGTCTTCTGGCAATAAATACGTTGTCGGTGGCTTCATTAAAACCAACACTTTGTTTGAGATGTTCTTTTAATAAGTCCATACCCTCACCGGTTTTTATGGACAAGTAACAACTGTAGCCATTTTCTGTTTGTTTTATTTCCGGCTCTTTGCATAACAGGTCTATTTTGTTGTAAACCTTGGTTATGTCAATATTGCTCGGCAAGGTTTTTAATAACTCTTCTGTTTCAGGTTCTCTGGCATCGATAAGTAGTAATATTTTATCGGCTTTTAAAAGTTCTTCGTGTGCTCTGCGTATGCCTTCTTTTTCTATCGAATTATCACTTTCCCGTAAACCTGCGGTATCTATGATGTGTAAAGGCATGCCATCAAGCTGAATACGCTCTCTAAGCACATCTCTCGTTGTTCCTGCTATATCGGTGACTATTGCCGCTTCGTGTCCTGCCAAGGCATTCAGTAAGCTTGATTTTCCTGCATTGGGTTTTCCTGCCAAAACGACCGTCATACCATCGCGCAGTAATCGACCTTGTTGTGCTGTTTTTTGTATCTGTTGGATGCTTTGTAATAATCTAACTATGCGCTTTTCAACAACGCCATCGGTTAGAAAATCTATTTCTTCATCAACAAAGTCTATAGCGGCTTCAACGTAAATACGAAGCTCTGTAAGTTCTGTAACCAGTTCATTGATTTGTGTAGAAAAAACACCTTGCATGGATTTTTGTGCAGAACGAGCAGATTGTTCGGTAGTACTTTCTATTAAATCAGCAACAGCTTCAGCTTGGGCCAAGTCGAGTTTATTATTTAGAAAAGCGCGTTCTGTAAATTCACCTGGATTAGCTAATCGGGCACCGAGTGAAAGCACTCGCTGTAACAGCATGTCCAATACAACCGAGCCACCATGTCCTTGCAATTCAAGTATATCCTCACCTGTATAAGAAGCAGGTGCAGGGAAATAAAGACTGATACCGGAATCAATGATGCAACCATCATTATCTATAAATGATGTAAATAATGCGTGGCGAGGAATTAATGATTTATTGAGGAGGTGTTTGGCAATTTCAGTCACATTTGTTCCTGAAATTCGAATAATACCAACACCGCCATTCCCTGGCGGTGTTGCAATTGCTGCAATGGTATCTGGATTTAAAAGCAAATTAACCTGCTTTTTCTATTTGCTTGGTAATGTAAGTTTGTTGAATGATAGACAGGGTGTTATTAATAACCCAGTATAAAACCAAACCTGCTGGAAAAAATAGAAAGAAAATAGTAAAGACGATTGGAAACATCTTCATTACTTTAGCTTGAATCGGATCAATCGGTGCAGGATTTAAACTTTGCTGAATTTTCATGGTAACACCCATGATTAATGGCAAAATGTAGAACGGATCCTGTATTGATAAATCTTGTATCCACAGCATAAACGGTGCTTGTCTAAACTCTACTGTTTCACTTAATACCCAATACAAAGCCATAAAAACAGGAATTTGTATCAGGATAGGTAAACAACCACCTAATGGATTAACTTTTTCTTTTTTGTACAAGCCCATCATTTCAGTATTAAAACGTGGTCTGTCATCAGCAAAACGTTCTTGTAGTTCTTTAAGACGCGGCTGAATTTTACGCATTTTAGCCATTGATTTGAAGCTGGCTTGCGATAATGGGAAGAACAATAATTTAATACACAGTGTTACACCTATAATGGCCACACCCCAATTACCGATAAAATTATGAATAATATTCAATAATGAGTAAATGGGTTTACCAATAAAGGTTAATACACTGTAATCAACAGTCAGTTCCAGGCCTGGTGCTATTGCTTCCATCATCGGCTGGATTTTAGGACCGGCAAATAATTGGGAAACAAATTGTGCATTGGTATTTGCTGCAACAGTAACTGTTGGAGAGTAGGTACCTATGACATATCGACCATCTTTAAGTTCTTTAGTGTAAAAGTGATTTTCTTGATCAGCAGGTGGAATCCAAGCTGAAGCAAAATAATGTTGAATCATTGCTGTCCAACCGCCTTTACTGGTGACATCGAGCGTTTCATCTGCCATGTCATCAAAACTAATTTTTTGGTATTTGCTTTTTTCGGTATAAATAACGCCACCATCATAAGCTCTCATACCACCTGTCAGCATATTACCCTTGCCTTCGGTGTTTTGTGCTTTTAATAGTTGACTGTATTGTCTACCTGACCAGGGTTTTCCGGAGTTATTGTTAACTTTTTGATCGAGTTTTATCTCATAACTTCCACGTTTAAAGGTGAAAATTTTTGTTATTTCAAGACCTTGGTTGTCCGTCCATTTCAACGGAACTATCAAACTATCCTGACCGGGTTCTAATGTATAACTATCTTGCTCATTAGCAAAAACAGTATAGTGATTAGGCGCTGCAGCAAAGCCGCTATCAGCTATCAATCCACTTTGTGCTACAAATATTTTTTCTTGATTATTATTAAATAAGCGCACAGGAGCTGAATCAATTTCAGCTACTTCCATTCCAACCATTTTACGTAAGCTATTAACTACGTTGTTTGCTTTTTCTACCGGGTAGTCTAATAAATCCAGATTAGTTACTGTGCCGCCTTGTAAATCAATTTCAAGGGCAATTACGTCTGTTTTAATTTTAACTGTTTTAGCGGTTGATGCTACTGCAACAGGAGAAGCTACAGGATTTTGTAATGTAGATTCAGCTTGAAGTGAAGCCTCTGCAGTAGTTGGTAAATCTTCTTTAGCTTTAATGCCTTCCTGACTTACAATTGCAGCAACTTCGGGCTTTGGACCATAGTCTTGCTCCCAAGCCTGCCACAGCATAAATACAAGCATTGCAAAAGTAACGACGAGTACAAATCTTAAATTATCCATTCTTATTTACCAAATTTTTCTGGAACGGGATCGATACCACCTTCATGAAAAGGGTGGCATTTTAATAATCTTTTGAAAGTGAGATAAGAGCCAATGATGAAACCATGGCTTTGAAGTGCTTCTAAGGAATAACTTGAGCAGCTTGGATAAAAACGACAGTTAGATCCAAGCAAAGGACTAATAAAGTATTTATAAAACTTTATTATTGCTATGAGCATGAATCGCATCGGGATACCAACCTAAGCCAATGTTTTTCCAATGACTTTCTTAATAAGTCCTGAGGAGCATCAACTGCTTCCCTACGAGCAAGTACGACAATATCTATATTTCCCAAGCTTTCTTGCTGTATTCTAAAATTTTCTCTCACAGCCCGCTTAATCACGTTTCTGTGTACTGCCTTTCTTATATTTTTTTTTGCAATCGCCAAACCTAGCCTTGGATGATCAAAATCATTTTTTATGGCTAAAAGGGTAAAATACGTATCACTGGACTTTACAGGTTTGGCAAACACTTTTTTATATTCGGCCGGTTTTTTTAACCTTAGCTCTGAGGGAAAATTAAAATTTTGCTCTGTCACTCAAATTCTACTAAACAGTTAATTTTGCGCGACCTTTAGCTCTGCGGGCGTTAATAACGTTACGTCCACCTACTGTTGCCATTCTTGCACGAAAACCATGTGTTCTTGCACGTTTAATTTTGCTGGGTTGGTATGTTCTTTTCATAGTATTTAAAGCCTAATCAGTTGGGTGTTAACAAAAACAGATAAAAAAGACTACGGATGATAAAATATTATCTATAGCATGTCAATTCTGTAGTGCAATGTTTTAATACTGTATAGTAATAAAACTTCGATTCCCTTTATAACATAAATTATTAAATTATCTACTTCAATGAGTTCTATTTGGAATAACTGTCTTACAAAACTTGAAGCTGAAATTGCCAGTTCAGATTTCAGTACATGGATTCGGCCTTTACAAGCCATAGAAAGTGTTGGACAAATAAAATTATTAGCCCCCAACCGATTCGTTTTAGACTGGGTTAAGCAACATTTTTTTGTAAAAATCAAAGAATCTATTCATGAATTTTCAAACGGTACATGTGAACTAAGTCTTGAGATTGGCTCTAAAAAAACAATAACACCTACTGTTTCAAGTAGCATCAAATCAATTGAAATTAAAAAAACCAATCCTAATTTTCTTAATAAAGCATTTACTTTTGAAAACTTTGTTGAAGGTAAATCTAATCAGCTTGCCAGAGCAGCTTCTCTTCAGGTATCTGAAAATATAGGAAAAGCTTACAATCCTTTACTAATCTACGGTAGTTCGGGTTTGGGTAAAACTCATCTTATGCATGCAATTGGTAATGCTGTGTTTAAAAAAAATCCTTCGGCAACTATTGTTTATTTGCACTCAGAAAAATTTGTACAGGATATGGTTAGAGCATTACAGCAAAATTCAATTAATGCATTTAAAGAATATTACCGTGGTATAGATGTACTTTTAATTGATGATATTCAGTTTTTTGCCGGTAAAGAACGATCTCAGGAAGAATTTTTTCATACATTTAATACTTTATTAGATAAAAAACACCAAATTGTTTTGACTTGTGATAAATATCCTAAAGAAATTGTTGGTCTTGAAGACCGCTTAAAATCAAGATTTGGATGCGGTCTTCCTGTATCAATTGAACCACCTGATATGGAAACAAGAGCTGCTATTTTAATGAAAAAAGCTACTCAGGTTAATGTCGAACTTCCTCAAGAAGTTGCTTTTTTTATTGCTAAAAAAATTCCCTTCAATGTTCGTGATCTTGAAGGTGCTTTAAGAAGAGTTATTGCTAATGCTCAATTTACCGGGCGTGAAATTACTATTGAATTTACAAAAGAAGCTCTACATGATTTGATTTCGTTAAAAGATAAACTGGTCAATATGGACAATATTCAAAAAATTGTTGCTGAATATTTTAAGATTCGTGTTGTCGATTTATCATCTAAGTCGAGAAAACAAACCATCACTCGCCCTCGCCAAATGGCTATGTGTTTAGCTCGAGAGTTAACGTCTCATAGTTTCCCTGAAATTGGAGATGCGTTTGGTGGTCGTGACCACACAACTGTAATGAATGCTTGTAAAAAAATAAACGAACTGAAAGAAGCAGATCATAAAATAGCAGAAGACTACTCTAATCTCTTAAGAACACTCTCTCATTAAGTTAATTCTGTACTCTATTTTCCGTACACTTTATTAATTGTTTGTGGATAAAAAACTGGTTAACTCAATGATTGCTGGGGATATTGTTGTGTATACAAAATTACGTTTATTTAAAATTAAGTTTAGACAATGGTTATCCACAACCTAATGCTCAACTAAAATAATTGTAGTTTATTGAAATATATCAATATATGAGGTTATCAACAGAAATTAGGTATACTAATAGTAATAAATAAAAGGAATTAAGTATATATTATTAACAAACCAAATAAGCCTTCTTTCAGTTTTTAAAACTAACTGTAAAAATATAAAACAGATGAAATTCATAATTAATAGAGAAGAAATATTAACGCCTTTGCAGCAAATAGTTAGTGTCATAGAAAAAAGACAAACTATGCCAATTCTTTCTAATGTTTTAATGGTTGTTGAGGAAGATTCACTTTGTTTAACAGGTACCGATTTAGAAATCCAGATTATTGCTAAAATTAATATTAAATCTGCGACTCCTGGATCAATTACAGTTCCTGCGAGGAAGTTCTTAGATATTTGTAGGTTATTGCCTAGCGGTGCTGAAATTAAATTTGATCAGCAAGATGACAAGATTAAAATTTTATCGAATCGTAGTAGATTTTCTTTAAGTTGCTTACCAGCTGATAATTATCCAGAATTTTCTGAATCAGAATTTGCAAATAATTTTTTTATAAATGCAGGTAAATTTAAAAAAGCTCTTGAAAAGACTGTTTTTTGTATGGCTAATCAGGATGTTCGCTATTATTTAAATGGATTATTACTTAATATTTCTAATAGTAAAATTAAACTTGTTGCTTCTGATGGTCATCGTTTAGCAATTCATGAAGATACTTTAGATCAAGGCACAGGCTATGAGGCCAGGATTATTTTTCCTAGAAAAGGCGTCATAGAACTAGGGCGATTACTCGAAGATCCTGATACTGAATTAAAAGTTGAATTTTCTTCCAACAATATAAGAATATTTATTAAAAACCTTATTTTTTCAGCTAAATTAGTAGATTCTAAATATCCTGATTTTGGCAAAGTATTTCAACAAGCTTTTTTTGAGCCTATCCCTATTACTAAACAAGTTTTAAAAGATACGTTAACTCGTGTTGCAATTTTATCGAATGAGAAATTTAAAGGCGTTACCTTGGACATAAGCTCCCAAGCCCTAAGAGTTAGTACTCATAATCCAGAGCATGATGAAGCTGAAGAAGAATTTGCTATCGATTATTCAGGAGAGCCTATTTCAATCGCCTTTAATGCCCAGTATCTTCTTGATGCTGTTACCAATCTCGATTCTGAAATTGCAGTATTAACAATTGCAAGTAACTCCAGTAGTTGTTTTATTGCTGAGCCCAATGAAAGTAATTATAAATTCATTGTTATGCCAATGAGGCTCTAATTTAATTGTAATGACCTTATTAAAGCTGGATATTCACGCTGTTAGAAATATCGTTAAAGAATCAATTGAGCCAACCTCATCTATTAATTTTTTTTATGGTGAGAATGGAAGTGGTAAAAGTGCAGTTATTGAGGCTATTTTTATCCTAGGTCGTGCCAGATCATTTCGTTCCACAAATATTAAATCTGTTATTAATTTTGAGCAGAGTAACTTAATAGTTACTGCTCAAACTCTTCAACCTAATGGCTCCTCTATCTATTTGGGTGTTCAGTTAGATGGAAAAAATTTTTGTTGTCGCATCAATCAACAAACCATTCAAAATAGATCTGATCTTGCTTATGCTTTGCCATTACAAATTATTCATCCTAAAAGCTTTGAATTACTTGATGCGGGACCACAATATAGACGTGAATTTTTAGATTGGGGTGTTTTTAACGACAATGATAAATTTATTTCCTCATGGCGTAATTTCAAAAAAGCACTATCTCAACGAAATTCATTATTAAAATCAAAAGATACTGCCTATATTAATGTCTGGGATAAAGAACTCGTTAAATACGGTACAATAGTTGATGAATTTCGCCATCTTTATCTCCATAAGTTTAAGTCTGTATTTCTCAGTATCCTTAATCAATTCTTAACGATTGATAATGTTGAGATTAAACTTATAACTGGCTGGGATAATAATATTGGCTTACAACAAGCATTAGATCAAGATCGTAATAAAGACCTTCGTTATGGGTTTACTCATAGTGGACCGCATCGTGCTGATTTACAAGTAGTTATCAATAAAAGGTTAGCACGGGATTTTGTTTCGCGCGGCCAATTAAAATTATTTGTTATGAGTTTAAAGCTTGCACAAATGCAGCTACTTTCAAGGGAACAAAGTAATATTGGATGTTTCTTGATTGACGATTTTTCGGCAGAGTTGGATATTCCTAACCGCGCTAAATTATTACACTTTTTATCTAAAATGAACTGTCAGGTGTTTATTACAGCAACTACAATATCCGATTTTGGTGATTTGCAAAATATAAATAACTATAAAATGTTCCACGTGGAACATGGCAATATAAAGCAAGTGTAATGTTCCACGTGGAACATTCACAACTACGAGAAAAGCAGGAGAGTCATGAGTAACAATAACGATCAATACGATAGTACTAATATTCAGGTTTTAAAAGGGCTAGATGCAGTAAGAAAAAGACCAGGCATGTATATTGGTGATACAGATGATGGCTCCGGGTTACACCACATGGTTTTTGAAGTAGTTGATAATTCAATTGATGAGGCATTAGCGGGTCACTGTAAAGAAGTGAAAGTGATTATTCATAGCAATGGATCTGTATCTGTTTCAGATGATGGTCGAGGAATTCCTGTCGATATTCATAAAGAAGAAGGAGTCTCGGCAGCTGAAGTGATTATGACTGTACTTCATGCTGGAGGAAAGTTTGATGACAATGCCTATAAAGTGTCTGGCGGTCTCCATGGCGTGGGTGTTTCAGTAGTAAATGCGTTATCAGAAGAATTAAATCTGGAAGTACGTAAGAACGGGCAACTTTATAAGCAAAAATACCTGATGGGTAATCCGGTAGCACCATTGGCAGCAGTTGGCCCAACAGAGGGCTCAGGCACTTTAATTAACTTTAAACCTAGTTCAGAAACTTTTACAGATGTTGAGTTTCATTACGACATATTGGCAAAAAGACTTAGAGAATTGTCTTTTTTGAATTCAGGTGTGCGCATTAGTTTGTACGATGAGCGAAATGATCGTCAGGATGTTTTTGAATTTGAAGGTGGTATAGGTGCTTTTGTTGTGCATCTTAATAAAAACAAAACACCGTTGTTTCCTGAGGTGTTTCATTTTATAGCAGAAAAAGAAGGTGTTACTGTAGAAGTGGCAATGCAGTGGAATGATTCCTATCAAGAAAATGTATTTTGTTATACCAATAATATTCCACAACGTGACGGTGGAAGTCATTTAGCCGGATTTAGAGGTGCTTTGACTCGTACTATCAATCAATACATTGAATCCAGTGGCTTAGCAAAAAAAGAAAAAGTACAAACTACTGGAGATGATGCCAGGGAAGGCTTAACAGCAGTACTTTCAGTTAAAGTGCCTGATCCAAAGTTTTCATCACAAACTAAAGATAAGTTGGTTTCATCAGAAGTTAAACCTCTAGTTGAATCAACAATGAATGAAAAGTTACAAGAATTTTTGTTGGAGAAGCCGCAAATAGCTAAAGCAATTGTTGGTAAAATTATAGACGCCGCTCGTGCCAGAGAAGCTGCTCGTAAAGCACGTGAAATGACGCGTCGCAAAACAACATTGGATATTGCAGGTTTACCAGGGAAGCTTGCTGACTGCCAAGAAAAAGATCCTGCTTTATCTGAACTCTTCTTAGTGGAAGGGGATTCAGCTGGTGGCTCTGCTAAACAGGGAAGAGATCGACGTACACAAGCAATTTTGCCATTAAAGGGCAAGATTCTAAATGTAGAAAAAGCGCGCTTTGATAAAATGATTTCTTCTGAAGAAGTTGGTACATTGATTACAGCGTTGGGGTGTGGAATAGGTAAAGATGAATACAATCTAGCTAAGTTACGTTATCACCGTATTATTATCATGACAGATGCGGATGTTGATGGATCTCATATCAGAACCTTATTATTGACGTTTTTTTACCGACAATTGCCTGAGATAGTCGAAAAAGGCTATATTTATATTGCCCAGCCGCCTTTATATAAAGTCAAAAAGGGTAAGCAAGAACACTATGTTAAGGACGATGCTCAGTTAAACGAATATCTGATTCAATTGGCATTGGATAAAGCCCAACTTTTTACAGATGAAACCGCTCCACCCATTCAAGGTCAAGGGCTAGAAAAATTAGCCAAAGAATTTACGGGTGTAGTGAGTATTATTAATCGTTTATCCAGACGATATGATGATGTTTTTCTAGAGCAGTTTTGTTATATGGATGCCATTAACGACGAAATCAAACAGGATGAGCAAAAGCTCTTAGGTTGGTTTAGTAAAATGGAGAAAAATTTGCAGGATTGTGACAGTAAGGCAATTTTTACGATAGATGTTGACTATAAAGCCAGTAATGAATTTTCTGTGATAGTTAATAAAAAACTACACGGTATAACTAAAACGTTTATTTTGCCATCAACATTCTTTAACGGAAAGGATTATCAAAAAATTACTCAATATGCGAGTGATACAGCGGATATGTTTAATCCGAGATCCTATATGCAAATGGGTGAAAGGCAACACCCCGTCAGTAGCTTTAAACAAGCTTTTGAATGGATGATGAAAGAAATTAAAAAAGGCCAGCATATACAGCGCTACAAAGGCTTGGGTGAAATGAATCCTGAACAGTTATGGGAAACCACACTTGATTCAAATAACCGTCGATTGTTACAAGTTAGAATTGAAGATGTCATTGCAGCGGATGAGATTTTTACAACCCTTATGGGCGATGTCGTAGAGCCAAGACGAGATTTTATTGTTAAAAATGCCTTGGATGTTACCAATCTGGATGTTTAATTATGTTAATTTTTCCTCAAATTGATCCAATTGCCTTAAGTTTAGGGCCAGTAAAAATTCATTGGTATGGTTTGATGTATGTTATCGGCTTTGCTGCTGTTTGGTTTTTGGGCCAAAAAAGGGCACAGCAACCGTGGTCACCAATTAAACCTGAAGCCATAGAAGATCTTGTTACTTATGGCGCAATGGGTGTTATTTTGGGGGGGCGAATTGGTTATATTCTGTTTTATAATTTTAGTGAGTTTTTAAGTAACCCTATTATTTTATTTAAAATATGGCAAGGCGGTATGTCTTTTCATGGCGGAATGTTGGGTGTTTTTATTGCCATGTGGTTTTTTGCAAAAAAACAGCATTGCACAATGATGCAATTAACCGACATTATTGCGCCATTGGCACCTATAGGATTAGGGGCAGGGCGCATCGGTAATTTTATTAATTCTGAACTATGGGGCAGAACGACAGATGTCTCTTGGGCGATGGTGTTTCCTAATGGTGGTCCGCTTGCACGTCATCCGTCACAATTATATGAAGCCTTTTTAGAGGGTATTGTGTTATTCGTTATACTTTGGATATACTCAAGCAAACCCAGACCTGTTATGGCGACTACCGGTATGGCCTTGTTTTTTTATGGTTGTTTCCGATTTTTTGTAGAGTTTTTCAGAATGCCGGATGCTCATTTGGGTTTTTTGGCTTTAAATTGGGTAACCATGGGGCAAATTCTGTCAACGCCGATGATCATTATTGGCGCACTTTTATTTTATTATGCTAATAAAATAAAAGCATGAAGCAATATTTAGAATTACTCGATACAATTCGCACTGAAGGTACTTTAAAAGGCGATAGAACCGGTAGTGGCACGTTGTCTATTTTTGGTCATCAAATGCGCTTTGATTTGTCTCAGGGCTTTCCTTTGGTAACAACCAAAAAAGTTCATTTAAAATCAATTATTTATGAGTTACTTTGGTTTTTAAAGGGTGAGACTAATGTTGCTTACTTGCATGAACATAATGTCAATATTTGGAATGAATGGGCTGATAACAATGGTGAGTTAGGGCCTGTGTATGGTCATCAATGGCGATCTTGGCCAACACCTGATGGACGACATATTGATCAAATACAACAAGTTATTGAGCAGTTAAAAAAGACACCTAATAGCCGGCGAATTATTGTTTCTGCCTGGAATGTGGCAGATTTACCTGATGAGACCATCAGTCCTCAAGATAACGTTAAACAAGGAAAAATGGCATTAGCACCATGCCATGCGTTTTTTCAGTTTTATGTGGCTAATGGAAAGTTGTCTTGTCAGCTTTATCAGCGCAGCTGCGACACGTTTTTAGGGTTACCGTTCAATATTGCTAGTTATGCTTTATTGACGCATATAGTCGCTCAGCAGAGCGATTTGGGGGTGGGTGATTTTATTTGGACTGGTGGTGACGTGCATTTATATCTTAATCATCAAGAACAAGCCACGTTGCAATTAACACGTCAACCTTTTGCACTACCGACTTTAACAATAAAACATAAGCCTGCATCTATTTTTGATTATAAGTACGATGATTTTTGTTGCGAAAATTATCAAGCCCATGAGCATATCAAAGCAACTATTTCTATATAGGGCTGCTAATAAATTTTAATATAACCCTTAATCTATCTAACATAATCAGTTTTCTTTTAATAACTGAATAATCAAAACTAAAAAACCATAACACTATGAATGTACAGCACAAAGCTCACCCCTGGCATGGTATTAAACCAGGCGAAAATGCACCTACTATTGTTACCGCGTTTATTGAAATTGTTCCATCCGATACTGTTAAATATGAGATAGATAAAGACAGTGGTTATCTTAAAATAGATCGGCCGCAAAAATTTTCTAATATGATTCCTACGCTTTATGGTTTTATTCCGCAAACCTATTGTGCTGAGAAAGTTGCTGAATATGCTTCTTTTAAATCCGGAAAAGAAGTGCCCAAAGGCGATGGAGATCCGTTGGATATTTGTGTTTTGAGTGAGCGTAGTGTGACCCATGGAGATATTTTATTACAAGCTATTCCGATTGGTGGCTTTCGTTTGCTGGATGGAGGTGAAGCCGATGACAAAATTATTGCAGTAATGAAAGGTGACGAATTCTATCGGCAATGGAATGATGTATCTGATTGCCCGGAATCCTATATTAATCGTCTTAAACATTATTTTTTAACCTATAAACATCTTCCAAGTGAAAAAAGCATTTGTGAAATAACTAATGTTTATGGCAGAGAAGAGGCTCATGAAGTGATCAGGCGTTCCATGGAAGATTATCAAAATCATTTTGGGTGCTAGAAATTTATCAAGAAAATATCTTTTTAAAACAATTGGTTGAGGTGGGTTATATTAAAAAACCTCTTTTAACTTATTAATGATTACGTTGGCCGTATTGATATTTAAATTTACGTTTTAACAAGCCTGCAGGATCATCCGGGATTCGTTTAAGCCATTGTTCATTGGCCTGCTGTTCTTCAGATGAAGGTTTTTCTTGTGCAGACATTGATTTTTCTTTATCTGCTTTAGAATCATCGGATTTCTTTTGTTCAGTTTGTTGGGCTTTAGCTTCTTCAGCTTGTTTGTTGTCAATTTTATCCTGTTGTTTTTTATCTTCGTCAGCCTTTTGGTCATCTACTTTTTGCTGTTCAGATTTTCTTTCGTTTGTCTGTTCTGGTTTTTGTTCAGAGGCTTTCTGTTCTTCAGATTTTTCTGATTTATTATTTGTCTTCTGTTGCTCGGAATTTTCTTTGGATTGATCTTCCTTTTTGTCCTGTTTTTGTTGATCTTTTTTTTGTTTTTCGAGTTCCTTTTCTACGAGCTCTTTATTGTATTTGGCATCTGCATCATCAGGCTTTAGCGTCAGTGCCTTTTCATAAGCTTTGACGGCTTGCTCAAACTGCCCTGCTTGTGCCAGTGCATTGCCTTGGTTATAAGCACTAAGTTCTGTCTGGTTGCTTTTCAGATTTTCCAGTGCTTTATCATATTCTGCGGCTTTGTAGTGAGCTACCGCTTTCCAGTCTTGATTTTCAAATAAATTTGCTGCTTGTACGAATTGGTTTTTTTTGTAAGCTTGCTGGGCTTGTTGATCTTTACTTTGCCATAAATCATGCCATTCAAAGGCGTAACTGTTTTTAGGTAAAGGTAATAATAGCAACAAACCAACACATAAAAAGCCTTTTCTAAAACTCAATACCGCCAAGGGTAAAACAAACAACAATAGCCAAGGACCTTTATCTTCCCATTGATCTAGTAATAAGTTTTTATTTTCCTTACCTTCTTGTTGAATGGGTTTGTCTATATTTGCCAGTAAGGATTTTATATCAGAGTCATTCGCAGTTATGGCTTGATATGCCCCTTTCCCTGCAGTAGCCAAGCTTTCCAGATCACTGGTATTTAATTTAGGAATGACAATACTGCCTTGTTTGTCTTTTAGAAAACCGCCCTCAGGCAGAGCTATTGGTGCGCCATCATTTGTGCCTACACCCAATATGGATAAAGAGTAGTTATCAAGATTTTTTGCTACGTTCAGGGCTTTGTCACCGTTAGTTTCATCAGTAACTAAAAGTATTTGACCTTTTTGAAGACCTGATTGTTTAAATAACTCAACCGCTTTTTCCAGTACTAATTCCGTGTTATTGCCATCACTAGGCATAATGTCAGTAGTGAGCGCTGATAATTGACTATTTATAGTCTCAGTATCATCGGTTAGAGGCGTTACAGTAAAAGCATCACCGGCGTATACCAGTAGTGCTGTTTGCCCATCTGTGCGTAGCTTAAGAATATCTGCGATTTTGTAGCGAGCTCTAATTAATCGACTGGGTTTAATATCTTCTGCATCCATTGAACGTGATAAGTCCAATGCAATCACTAAAGCTGATTCATTTCTGAATACCGGGGAAGGCATGCGCTGCCAAGTAGGCCCTGCCAAGGCAGTAATAATTAATAAAGTAGCAATTACACCTGTTGTTATTGGCCAACGACTTTGATTAACAGTTTTTTCTTGTAATAAATACGGTAATAAATCTACATCGCACACAGTTGACCAGTTGCCTTGGCTAAGTTTGTTTCTTAGCATCAAAACAACGATTACAACAAAAGGAATAATGGCGAGTAACCAGTAGGGTCTGATAAAGTGAAATTCAGCCAGATTCATGACAACCTCACACGCGAAAGGCAAATAAAGGCTGTTAACCCGAGTGCCAGTGATAATGGCCAGTAGTAAAGTTCACTACGTGGCCTGAAATATTGCTTATCTTTCTCTACAGGTTCAAGTTTATCGAGCAATAGATAGATGTTATTTAGTTCATCGGTATTTCTTGCCCGAAAATAGCGTCCACCGGTACTTTCAGCGACCTTTACCAAGGTATTTTCATCCAGATCACGAGAAGGATTAACTTTGCGATTTCCAAAAAAACTGCGAACGATCATTTCATCAGCACCTACGCCGATGGTATATATTTTTAGTTGGTTTGCTGATGCAAGTTCAGCAGCTTTTAAAGGTGAGACCTCACCGGCGGTATTGGCACCATCTGTTAAGAGTATTAAAACTCGGCTATTGGCAGGTTGATTCTTAAGACGTTTTACCGCTAAACCGATAGCATCACCTATTGCAGTATTGTCACCCGCAAGTCCGATGACGGACTCGTCTAGCAAGGTTTGTACGGTTTTTCTGTCAAAAGTTAAGGGCGTTTGTAAATAAGCTTGAGTGCCGAATAAAATTAATCCGACTCTATCACCGATACGTCGGTTTATAAAATCAGTGGCAACCGATTTTATTGCAGTGAGTCTATCTACGGGATTTTTATTAATAATAAAATCCTGTTCTTCCATACTGGCTGATAAGTCTACGGCCAGCATTAAATCTCGACCACTCACCGCTTGTTCGATTGGTTCTCCAAGCCATTGAGGACGAGCACAGGCGATAACCAATAAGAACCAAGCGATAGCAGCCAGTAACAATGGCCATTGTTGCGTTTGGGTGAATGCCTGCGTTTTGCCCTCAGAAAAATCATCCAAAAAAGGTACTTTTAATGCTGACTGTTCGATAGGATTTTTAGCAGGTACTAACCAGCGAATTAATAAAGGCAAAGGTAAGGTCGTCAAAAGCCAAGGCCATTCGAAATGAATCATGATGTCAATATTCTGTTTGCTGATTTTGTTTGGGTGTTAAGCCAGTATTCACATAAATTGATGAGCTGATTCATTTCATGTTCTTCAGGCGGATTTTTTCTATAATTCGCATTAATCAGTAATTGGCCACAAGCACTACTAAAAGGAGCGCCTGCTAATGATTTATCCAAAAAGGCTAACCATTGGTGGCCGGTTAAACTTGCTGCTTCTGCTCTTGGTGAAACACTAATAGCCACACGGCGAATCAGTATAGAAAGTTCACGTAATTTCTTGTCATTTTCCAGGCTGGAGTATTGTTTGATAATAGCCAATCTTTTTATAGCAGTTTTTATGGCAGATTTACGTGTAAGACGTTTATAGAGCCAATATAGAAATACAATAATTAGCGGAATAAATATAGCTATTAGCCACCAACCGATTGCTGGGGGCCACCAACCAATGGTTTCAGGAAGATGTATGTCTTTTAGGGGAAGTTGTGTTGTTGGCATTTGTTTTAATCAAAATAACGATAGAAGATGTGGAGTAATTTAAGCGTCCCCACACGCCTTTTATTTCATATTTATCATCGTAAGCATTGCAACGGATCTTCAGAGGTACTACATTCAATAAATTTTAGCCCCCGTTTTTTTGCTAATAATTCCAAGCCTTGTTTTCGTTGATCAAAGCGTTGTTTGTAACTTAATAGTCGTTGTTGATCGTTAGTATCTATCACTACATCGCGAACATTGTCAGTAAAACGATAGCGACCTTTAGGAGGCAAGTTACTTTCTAGTGGGTCGTAGATAAAAATTAAAACGACTTCACAATGTTCAGACAGCTTTGCTATATGGGTTTCAGCCTGATCGTTGATGCCTCGAAAATCACTGATGATATAAACCAGACTCCCTGGGCGAGCGTGTTGAGTCAATCTTGCTAATACTTGTTCCAAGGTGATTTTTGCAGTAGATTTAGTAGTTAATTTATTTATTGCAGAGCTTGAATCAGATTTACCAACAATAGCACTTAAAAATCGCAATACTGCATGTCTACCATTTTGGGGTTTTAATTCCTGACATTCCTGTTCAGAAAATATTTGACCGCCAATCCTGTCACCATGATATTCAGCGGCCCACGCCAATAATCCCGCAAGCTTTGCTGATAAAACCGACTTAAAAACACCTCTTGTAGCAAAGTGCATGTTAAGGCGGTTATCTAAAGAAATAAATACCGGTCTCTCGCGTTCTTCCCTAAATACCTTGGTATGCGTTTTTCCTGTACGCGCTGTTACTCGCCAATCGATACTGCGAATATCATCGCCGGGTTGATATAAACGGGCTTCATCAAATTCCATGCCGCGACCTTTAAAGCGTGACACATAACCACCATTTTGTCTGGAACGATTTTGAGCATGATGCAAATTTATACTAGTTGATAATTTTGCTAAATTAATCAGTGTTTTTAACGAAACAGAAACCAGTTCATTCTTTGCTTGGCTAATAGGCTGAGCTTGTTTATTAAAAAGCATCAAGGTACAGCAATCCTGGAAATAAGTTCTTTAATAAAATGATCGGTAGTAATGCCTTCTGCTTCAGCTTCATAAGATAAAATAAGGCGATGCCTCAATACATCAAAAGCCATTTCCTGAATGTCTTCCGGGCCTACAAAGTCTCGTTGCGATAACCAAGCTTTAGCTCTTGAGCAGCGATCAAGAGCTATACTGGCTCTTGGACTGGCTCCATATTGCAACCATGAAGCTAGGTCTGATCCATAAGCCGAGGGATTACGAGTAGCGAGGATTATTTGTAGTAAATAATCTTCAAGACCTTCGGTCATGTATATATCAAGTACTTCATTACGCGCATCAAATAAGGTACTTTGACTAATCGGTTCAAATTTATTAGAGCTTTTTGTTGATTCTGAACGTGCCTCGGATCTTGCCAGATGCAGAATGCTTTTTTCATGCTCAGCTTTGGGATAATTCACTTTTACATGCAGTAAAAAACGATCCAGTTGTGCTTCAGGTAAAGGATAGGTTCCTTCCTGTTCAATAGGGTTTTGAGTGGCCATTACCATAAATAATTTTGGTAAAGGATAAGTAGCCTGCCCCACTGTTATTTGTCTCTCAGCCATTGCTTCCAATAACGCAGCTTGAACTTTGGCCGGTGAGCGGTTAATTTCATCAGCCAATATTAGATTATGAAACAAAGGTCCTTTTTGAAATTCAAACGTGCCTTGTTGAGGTCGATAAATCTCCGTTCCTGTTAAATCTGCAGGCAATAAATCAGGGGTGAACTGTACGCGATGAAAATCACCCTGAATACCTTTACTTAACACATTAATGGCTCTGGTTTTGGCAAGCCCCGGCGCGCCTTCAACCAGAATATGACCATCGGCCAACAAGCCAATAAGCATCCTTTCAACAAGGATATCCTGACCAATAATTTCCTGATTAATGTAATTTTTTAAACTAATTAACAGGGTTTGAGATGAAGCTTTAGAGAGATTTTGTTTGCTGTTATGTTCTGACATGATATGAGTTATATTTAATCCATAGTATAAAAGCGATACATCCAGTTAACTTGACGTATATTATTCCGATAACCCTTAAGTGATAAACTTACAATACCATTAGGTTGCCGCGTAATGTTATAAACAATCTTTTTACTAAAAGGTTCCCTATTCTAACCGGATATGAGTTTAGGGAACATAATGTTATTGTTAAATTGTCTTAAATTAAGTATGTAAAATTATAACCATATAAATGAGTAGATTTTATAGTCTATTGATTGATGTCCAAAAAAAAGGCTGTGCAAATAATTTTATTGCCAGAATCATGAACAAAAATTATTTTTAATAAAAAAAGATAAATGACTCATTATAAAACATTGCCTGATGCGTCAAACACCTTGCCATCCGGCATAACTTATATTATTGCTAATGAAGCTGCTGAACGCTTTAGTTATTATGGAATGCGGGCTATATTAGTGGTTTTTATGACCCAGTATTTGATGAATTCATCCGGCCAATTGGATGTTATGTCAGAAAATGAGGCGCAGGGTTATTTTCATTTATTTGTGTCGGTTGTTTATTTTATGCCGTTGTTCGGCGCCTTATTGGCTGATGGCTTGCTAGGTAAATACAGAACAATTATCTTTTTATCGCTGATTTATTGCTTGGGCCATTTTGCGCTTGCTATTGATAATACCCGAATGGGATTACTGCTTGGACAAGCGCTTATTGCTATGGGAGCTGGAGGAATAAAACCCTGTGTTTCAGCACATATTGGAGATCAGTTTTGCATTGCCAACAAACATCTTATGACTAAGGTCTATAGCTGGTTTTATTTTGCCATTAATTTTGGCGCGTTTACTGCAATGTTGATTATTCCTTGGTTATTGGATCACTATGGTGCGGCTGTTGCCTTTGCATTGCCGGGGTTATTAATGTTATTGGCAACAATAATATTCTGGTCAGGAAGGTATCGTTTTGTGCATATTCAGCCTACTGGAATAAACTTTGTTAAAGAAATGTTCAGTCAGGTCGGCATAAAAAGCCTAGGTAAACTTACCTCTATTTATGCCTTTATTGCCGTATTCTGGGCTTTATTTGACCAGACAGGATCATCATGGATAGTTCAGGCTCAAAAAATGAATCGTATGGTATTTGGATTTGAATTACTACCGTCACAAATACAGGCGGCTAATCCTTTATTGATTATGTTGTTGGTGCCTTTATTTTCATACCGTGTTTATCCATTTTTAAATCGTTTTTTTGTTTTAACGGCTCTAAGAAAAATGACGATTGGCTTATTTATAACGGTTATTGCTTTTGCTATAACCAGTTTTATACAAATGCAACTGGATACGGGTTTAGTCCCTCATATATCCTTTCAGCTATTGGCTTATGGCTTGTTAACCTCAGCCGAAGTTATGGTTTCGATAACCTGTCTAGAGTTTTCTTATACCCAAGCTCCTAAAACTATGAAGTCTTTTGTGATGGCGTTTTATTTTTTGTCAGTAGCTATAGGTAATCTTTTTACCAGTGCTGTTAATTTTTTTATTCAAAATAACGACGGAAGCAGTAAGCTCGCTGGCGCTAATTATTTTTTGTTTTTTACCGGGTTAATGTTGATAACGGCAGTATTTTTTTTGTTGGTTAGTCGTCGTTACAAAGAAGATGCTTCTTCATAAAATAACTTTATTGACTTAAATGCAAGCAAAACTTACTTTGCAAGCTTATGAGATTTCAATTCTAGTTAAAAAGCTTATAACTCATTACCACTTTATTTGTGCGTGATATTTGGCGTCTAAAATGTGCCCAGCAGGACTTTAACCATTATTAAAATAAATGACTGATTTTATTATTACAAGTTCATCAACAACCAATACAGCCGTTACTTGCACAAATTGTAATTTGGATAATTTATGTATTCCTAAGGGACTGAGTCACAGTGAAGTAGCTGAGCTTGGTTTATTGGTTAATCGGAATAATATTCGTCAAAAAGGTGAGGTTATATATCATGCTGGCAGTCCATTTAGGGGATTGATAGCATTGCGTTCTGGTAGTGCAAAATTAATGAGTTTTGATCAAACTGGCAATGAGTTACTTGTGGATTTTATTCTGCCAGGAGAAATACTTGGATTTGATGGTTTGTCTTCTCAAATACATAATTGTACCGCTATCGCTTTAGAGACTTTGAATTATTGTTATTTACCAGCTCATAAGATTGAACAATTAGCTGCTAATTCACCAGCTTTAAGTTACATGTTGCTTCAAAGATCTTGTAATCAGTTCGATTCACAAGTAAATAAAGTCATGTTAAGTCGTCGAACTGCTGAAGAGAGGGTGGCATGTTTCATTTTGCATATTTCAGACCGGTTTCAACTTCGTGGTTACTCCGAAATGGAGTTTCGCTTGAGTATGTCTAGAGAAGAGATAGGAAATCATCTGGGTATCGCTCATGAAACAGTGAGTCGAATCATGCATCTTTTTCAAGCACGTAAACTAATTCAAGTAAAATCCAAGCAATTAAAAATAATTAATAAAAAAGAGCTGTCTAATTTTTATACGACCTAGTAATTAAAGAGCCCAATGTAACGAGGATTTTTTAAACGGCTTAAAAAATAATCAAAGATAAGCTTTAGTACTATAAAAAAAAAGATTTTAAATGTTGGTTAATTATTTTTGCTTACATGAGTTACAACATTGAATTCTTCAGCAATTGCTTTTGCAGTAGTTTCGTATTTGCCATGTTCATTGCTTTTAATAAAAACTACTAAAATAACCACTGCAAAAACAAGGCCGCCTACATAAAGCCAGAAATTATCTTTTTCTAGTGAATCTGTACTCATTTTTAATTCTCCATCGAATGTCAATTTTAAGGAAACTGTAGAATGGCGTCAACAGGCTGCTATTTAATCAATATTTAGAATTAAAAAATTGCGCTACATCAATAAATGTTTTTTGTCTGCGAACTCCGTCGACAATTAAAGTATCTTTGGCCGGTTTGACTTTAAATGTTGAGTAAATAAATAGTTTATACTTAGGTTATTGCGGCCATAGTTAATGTCTGCGTTATTTTATGCGTATTTCTAACTAGTTAAAATCGCTAAAAATTATTTAATATTTTGTTTGTATAACCATCATTTAAGACAGATATGAGATTTACACTACTTATCTTGGGTTGCTTTTTTTCAGCTTTTGCTTTTGCGGGTATTTATAAATGCACTGATGCTAATGGTAATACTGAGTATCGGGCTAGTCCTTGCCAAATAGGACGTGATAATGTTGAAATTAACATTAAAACAGGTACGGCTACCAATCTGGATGATAGAAATAAACAGCAGAATCTTGAGCAAAAAGATGAACAAGTTGAACTTGAAAAACAAAAACTGGAACAAGAGCAATTAGTTAAAAGGCAAGTTGAGATAAACCTAGAAGCTATTAGCGAAAGTTCAAAGAATCAGATGCTTATAAAAAATAATCCGGATAAATTTTCAGCTTATGCCATTCCTCCATATGTTCCGGAAAAATTACCGGTTTTGGTAAAGGCTTACCAAGCCAGATTAGCCGATATTGAACGCCTTAGGAGGCAAGCGGCTGAAAAAGCGTTGGCCACTAATCAGTGTATTCGTGTTGAATCGGATGAATTAAACAGTAAAAGCACTAAAGATGAACTGACATTTTTAATTAATTGCAGCAGCGGTAAGTCTTTCTATTTTAATGAACGGGCACTAATAAAGTAGTTGAACACATGAAAGTATCAAAAACAATCTTAATTACTGGCTGTTCTTCTGGCATCGGTTATAGCACTGCTTTAGAATTAAAAAATAGAGGCCATCAAGTTATTGCAACAGCAAGAAAATCAAAAGATGTTGCTCGTTTAAAAGAAGAGGGTTTTACAGCTATCCAACTGGATTTGGCAGATACTTACAGCATAAAACAAGCGGTAATTGATACGCTTGAATTAACGGGTGGGCGTTGTGATGCGTTATTTAATAATGGTGCTTTTGGCCAACCAGGCGCGGTTGAAGATTTAAGTCGTGATGTACTCAGGTTTCAGTTCGAAACGAATTTGTTTGGCACTCATGAACTGACTAATCTGCTTATACCAATAATGCGTAAACAAGGTCATGGCCGCATTATCTACAATAGTTCCATATTGGGTTTGGTAGCTATGCGATATCGTGGTGCTTATAATGCGAGTAAGTTTGCTTTAGAGGGATTGGCTGATACTTTGCGCTTGGAGTTATTTGGCACAAATATTCATATTTCACTGATAGAACCGGGACCAATTTTAAGCGAATTTAGAATAAACTCGTATGCCTTATATAAAAAAAATATAGACCCTGTACGCAGTTTTCATAATGATGCTTATGAAGCTATGGAAACTCGTTTGCAAAAAGAAGGTGCTGCTGTAGCTTTTACCTTGCCGGCTAAGGCAGTTGTAGATAAAGTAATTCATGCACTTGAATCAAAAAAGCCTAAGATGCGATATTACGTCACTTTTCCAACTTATTTATTTGCTGTTCTCAAACGCATTCTGCCTATGTGCTGGATGGATGCTCTACTTAGAAAGGTTTAATTTATGCAAGAATTGGACGAGATTATTATTTACTGCCCCTATTGTGGCGAAGCACTTGATGTATTAGTAGATACATCGGCTGGGCCTCAGCAATATTATGAAGATTGTGCCGTTTGTTGTGCGCCAATCTTATTTTTACTGTCCGAAGATGCGGATGGAGAACTGATAATTGATGTGAAAAGAGATGATGAATAATTTTTGAAGGTCCATTAACAGAATAAATGTACTATCAGGAAGTTGATTTTTATTTGTTATGAATAGGAACTAATCTTTATGCCACTCATGTTTTAGCTTCTTCTTCCGGCAAGAAATCACCGACTTGCATGGCCCACATGAGATGATATAACCCATTTTTAGCCAAGAGTTGGTTGTGTTCGCCATCTTCAACGATACGGCTCTTATCAAATACTAAACTCCGATCTAAATATGCAATAGTAGATAACCGATGGACAATAGTAATGATATCGAGTTAGATATATTTTTCGCCAAATTATAGGTTATTTAATAACTAAAGCTATTTAGGGGAAGTACGAAGCGTCGGTGGGTTTAGGAATATTATCTGATTTCTCTTCTTGTGCTATCCAGCCGCCTCCCATGGCAAGGTATAAATCAATAGTCGAGTTAAACGTTGCTGCAAGTGCCGAGGTTTCATCAATTTTAGCGTCAAATAGTTGTCTGATGGCATCTAATTCATTCATATAATCTACATAACCTTCTTCATAACGGATTCGAGAAAGATTGAAGTATTTTTTATTGGCCTCAACACGAGCGAGTTGCTTTTCGTTTTGCTCTTTGGTTTTTATCACACTGACCAGTGCGTTTTCAAATTCACTAAAGCCGGAAATAATGGTTAGTTTGTAATTGGCCAAAGCAGCTTGCTGAAAAGCTTCTGCTGCTTGCACTTGCCCTGCTATTTTACCGGCAGTAAATATGGGTGTGGCTATTGCTGAACCGATGGTCCAAAAATTCGCACCGGGTGCGAAAAGACTGGCTGCTTGTGAGCTAATCTGACCTACGTTTCCGGTTAGAGAAATGTTGGGGAAGTATTGAGCGCGGGCAACACCGATTTGAGCATTGGCGGAAATTAATTGTTGCTCTGCCTGTGCGATATCGGGTCGTCTAATTAATAAATCTGAAGGCAAGCCTGCAGGTATCGAGGGTAGTTTGAGTTTATCTATAGGTAAACCTCGCTTAATTGGGCCCGGATTTTTGCCTAATAAAACATTAAGTGCATTTTCTGTTAGGGCGATACTTTGTTCATATTGAGGAATTTGCGCACTACGACGTTGATATTCTGAATCAGTTTGTTGCACTTCCAAATTAGAGGTATAGCCTTCTTTGAAACGAATAGTGTTGAGGCGCAAGCCTTCTTTAAGCGATGCGACAGTTTCTATGGTTATTTCTAGTTGCCGGTCAAGTTGACGTAACTTGATGTAATTTTGCGCGACTTGACTAACTAAGGTTAACATGACGGCTTGTCGGGTGGCTTCTTGGCTCAGAAGATCTGCCATCGCAGCTTCGTTGGCGCGTCTTAAGGCACCCCATATATCAATTTGCCAGTTCATCCCCCCGCCTAAATTTAAATAATCACTGTTAGGTTTAAATTGCGGTGAAGTTGCCAATTGTGGGTGTTGGTAGTTAAATGAACCAGAAATTTGCGGAAACAAATTAGAGCGTGTCGAGCCATAAAGCCCCATGTATTGCTCGACATTGGCAATGGCAATTTTTAAATCATAATTACCTTGAATAGATTGCTTTATCAGGTTGTCCAAGACAGGGTCACCTAGTTGATGCCACCATTGACTATTGGTAGCATTAAGAAGGGTATTTGTTTCTGTGTTGCGCCAATGAGTGGGTGTAACAATTTCGGGATGCTTATAATCAGGACCTACTTTAAAGCAAGCAGTTAGGAACAGGCTCAGTAACAAAAACAATTTATTCACGATTCTGCTCCTTTTGGTTGTCGACAATAATCTCGGTTTTTTTTCGATGAGATAGTTTTTCAACAACATAAAAACTTAAAGGAACAAAGAATATAGCAATAAATGAAGCAGTTGCCATTCCTCCAATAACAACATAACCAATAACTTGTCGCCCCAAAGCACCTGCACCATCAGCTAAGGCTAAAGGTACGCAGCCTAAAATAAAAGCAAAACTAGTCATTAAGATTGGTCGTAATCTGACACGCGCACCTTCCAAAGTGGCATCTATAATGGGTTTACCTTGTTCTACACCCATTTTGGCAAATTCAACAATCAATATCGCGTTCTTTGCCGCTAAACCAATCAGCATTACCAATCCGATTTGCGCATAAACATTATTGGCGTATTGCCCGACCATTAAGGCAGCAAAGGCTCCAAATATTGCAATGGGCGTGCCTAATAAAACACTAAAAGGCAAGCTCCAACTTTCATAGAGTGCCGCTAAAATTAAAAATACACAGAGTAATGAAAAACCAAAAATAACAATGGGTGAAAGACCTTGTTGGGCAATTTTTTCTTGATAACTCATACCCATATAATCGTAGCCCATAGTGCTGGGCATGGTTTGCGCAAAAACTTCTTCAAGTGCTTGCATAGCTTGTGCTGAAGTATAACCAGGATTGGCCGCAGCATTGATTAAAGCACTACGGTAAAGGTTGTAACGCATTGTAAATTCAGGCCCACTTGTTTCACTTATATTAGTTACCGCAGATAAAGGCACGGTGGTGCCGCTTTTGTTGCGTACATAAAACTGACCTAAGGGCTCGGGTGTTTTTCGATATTCACCTTCAGCTTCCAGATAAACCTGCCACTGTCGTCCAAAACGGTTAAAGTAGTTAATAAAACCGCTACCCATGTAATACTGCATGGTTTGGTAGACATCGGCCAAATTTACACCTTGTTTAATGACCTTATCTTTATCAACATCAACATATAACTGCGGTGTTGCAGCTATAAGTGTCGTAAAAATTCCGGTCAATTCCGGTCGCTGCTGAGCTGCTTTTATAAATTTTTCAGTATTTTCGGCCAAAAATTCGACTGTACTTCCACCTCTATCTTCTAGCACAAAGCTAACTCCACCGGAGGTTCCGACGCCTGGTATGGCTGGTGGTGGAAATACTAAAGCTATCGCCCCCGGTAGTTTTCGCAATTCTTTATTGATCGATAACTTAATGGCTGTGTATTGTTCATCGGCTGCGGTACGATTTGCCCAATCATCAAGAGTAATAAAGAAAAATGCATTGTAAGTGGTATTGGCTTGACTAAGCATGTTATAACCAAGCACTGTTGAATAATATTTAACACCTGGTGTGTTTTTTAATACGTCTTCAACTTGTTTGGCTATTTCACTGGTTCTTTGAAGTGATGAAGCATTTGGCAATTGCAGTGCACCGTATATGTACCCTTGGTCTTCATCGGGTAAAAAGCTGGCTGGTATTTTGTGCCCTAAAAAACCTGCAGATAAGGCCAGTGCGAGTAAAATCATTAATCCAAAAAAACTGCGGCGAATAAGGGTGTTACAAACGCCAACGTAACCATCGGTAATGCGACCAAATATACGATTAAATCCATCAAAAAAACGTTGCAATAAGCTGGTGCTTTTTTGTTCTGCTTTTGGCTTTAGCATCAGTGCGCATAATGCAGGTGTTAGTGTCAAGGCATTAAAAGCTGATAGTGCCACAGAAACAGCCATTGTTACTGCAAACGGTTGATAAAGACGACCGGTAATTCCTGGAATAAAGGCTGTAGGTATAAATACGGCGCTTAGAATAATGGCAATTGCAATAACGGGGCCGGATACTTCTTCCATTGCTTTAAGTGCAGCATCTTTTGGTGAAAGACCTTTCTCAATATGATGCTCTACAGCTTCTACAACAACAATTGCATCATCAATTACCAATCCAACAGCCAGCACTAGGCCGAATAGCGATAAGGTATTGATAGAAAAACCAAACAAGGGGAAAAAGGCAAATGTACCGATTAAAGCTACCGGAACCGCCAGCAAAGGAATCAACGTAGCCCGCCAACTTTGTAAAAACAGGTAAACAACGATAATTACCAGCACTAAGGCTTCAAATAGTGTTTGAACAATATCATCAATCCCTGCTGTAACTGCCAACGTGGTATCTAGAGCGACGGCATAATCTAGGTCAGCTGGAAAACTCTTCTTTTGTTCAGCCATTAACGCTTTGGCACCGTTGGCAGCATCAAGTGCGTTGGATCCAGGTAATTGGTAAAGCGCAATCAGCGCTGTAGGTTGCCCATTTAGACGACTGGATACCGAGTAATTTTGCGCACCTAGTTCAATGCGACCAACGTCTTTAATTCGGACTGTTGAGCCGGTTTTATTAACACGTAAAATGACATTGCCAAAATCTTCTTCGGATTGTAATCGACCTTGCGCCCTTAAAGCATAAGTGAATTCCTGGCCAGTTGGTATGGGCTCTCCACCAATTTGTCCGGCAGGATTAACGGTGTTTTGTGCTTGGATGGCATTTACAATTTCAGGGATTGTGATGTCTAACGATGCTAATTTATCAGGTTTAACCCAAATACGCATGGCATACTGACCCGCTCCAAATACAGAAACAGTCGAAATTCCTTTAGTACGGGTGAGCTTGTCATTTAAATTGATGTAAGCATAATTGGCTAAAAACACATTATCATAAGTCCCTTTGGGTGAATAAAGGGCAAACATGATTAGTGGGGCAACAGTCGATTTTTGGACCGTTATGCCAAAATTATTAACTGGGGTAGGAAGTTGTGATGCCGCCTGTGTTTCCCTCATTTGGGAAAGAATTTGATCGGTGTTTGGATCAGTAGTGACATCAAAATCAACACGTAGATTTGTGTTACCGCTATTGGTGTTAATAGAATACATGTAAGTCATGTTATCAACACCTGACATTTGCTGTTCAATTGGTGTCGCTACCGCCTGCTCCATAGTTAACGCATCTGCACCGTTATAAGTTGCGCTGATTTGTATTTCTGGAGGGGCCAAATTAGGAAATTGAGCAATAGGCAAACTAACCATAGCTACCAAACCAAGAATAACCATTAGAATAGCTATAACCATAGCTACAATTGGCCTATTTATAAAAAATTTGGCCATAATATTATCTCGTTACGCTTGAATTAGTTGGTGATTTTACTGCTTCATAAGGTTCCGGATTCACCTTCATTCCATCGCGAATTTTTTGCAATCCTTCAACGACTACTTGATCATTTACGTTCACCCCTTCTTCGATAATAACCATTGATCCAATGGTTTCACCAGGTGTTATTGTACGTATACTGATAGTCTTATCCGCATTTACTATTGCCAATTGAGTGGCTGTTTGCATTTTAATAATGGCTTGTTGTGGAACGACTAAGGCATTTTGCTTAACATCCGTTGTGGCTTGAATACGCGCATACATACCAGGCCGCAATACGTTGTCCGGGTTTGAAAATAATACGGCAACTTTAATCGTACCAGTATTGACATCTACTTGACGATTAGCAAAGAAAAACGTGCCGTTGTGAGGGTAAATAGAGTTATTGGCTAGTTTTAATTGTAAAGGAACCGGTTCAGGTTGGGATCTTCCTTGCTGTTGCTCGCGCTCTGTTAAATGTAAATATTGCTTTTCATTTAAGCCAATATACGCACGAATGGGCTGTACCTGTGAAACCTGAGTCAATTCATTGCTGGTAGAGCCGGGGCCGACTAAATCACCTAGTTGCGCATTGGATAAGCCGGCTATGCCGCTAATTGGTGAGGTGATTTTAGTAAAACCAAGATTTAATTTGGCAGTTTCTACTGCGGCTTGTGCCGCTAAAACTTGAGCTTGTGCACTCGCTACCGCACCGACGGCGTTATCACGATCTAAAACACTGACTGCATTTTCGGGTAGCAGTCTTTTAATTCTGTTCATAGCAAGTTGATTGGTTGTCAATACTGCTTGCTGTTGTGCTAGATTTGCTTTTTCTTGTGCAAGAGTCGCTTCAAAAGTACGCGGGTCAATTTCGTAAAGTAATTGATTCTTTTTTACTAAATCACCTTCTTTATAATTTTGCTTGATTAAGTATCCAGTCACTTGTGCATTAATTTGAGCGTTGATCATACCATCAAGGGTTCCTACCCATTCTTGCTGGATGGGAACGTCTTCTTGAATAACTTTGGTTGTTTTTACTGTGGTTGGAATTGTTACAACCGTTTCTTTGGGCTTTTCGCAGCCAGTGACAAGAAAAACTAATATAATTGTTAGCAGTAGATTTGAATCCACAAACTTAAAGACTTTTTGTCGGTTAGATGCATTTGGATTTTGTGTGTTTTTCATAAAACCTTGCAATAATTCAAATTAATTTAACTCCATTTTAGCGTTTTCCATGGAGCGGAACAGGCTTTTTTTATAATAAGCTACTTGAGATTATTAAAATTACAGTAAAAGAGCAAGCTTGAATTAGGATTTAAAATTGAAGTTATGGTTTTTCATGGGTTAAATAACATGCAGATTTTGGATCATGTACCTAAATATTATTATTTTAAAATCAGCATAAAGCTGTTATTTGAGAATGCATTAAAATTTAAAAGCCACAGAATATATTTGTTTGTCGAAAAGGTATGAGATAATTATTATCTTATGGGTTGGTTTTAAATTGTGTGCAAATGATAAAAACGAATAAGTCTGATTTGGAAGAAGCGTTAAACCTGTGTAAAGGTTCCTTTATATCAGCTGCATTATTTAGCATGGTCATTAACCTATTGCAACTGGTGCCAACCATTTACATGTTGCAACTCTACGACCGGGTCGTGCCAACGGGTAATCGTTCAACGTTACTCATGTTGACACTGATCATGTTAGTGTTGTTTATGACTTTGGGCGCTTTGGAGTGGGTTCGCTCGCAGATATTGGTCAGAGTTAGTTCGCGTCTGGAAACATTACTTAACGAGCGATTATTTAATGTTGCGTATAAACAATCGCTTTATTCGGGTGGGCAACGCGCCTCTTCACAGGCGTTGGATGATTTAACGTCATTAAGGCAGTTTTTGACGGGTAATGGTTTATTTGCATTTTTCGATGTGCCATGGATTCCTGTTTATATTGCCGTTATGTTTATTTTTCACCCGTCTTACGGATGGGCGGCTATCGGCATGGCCATTATTTTAATCATCGTTGCCATCGTCCAAGAAAAATCAACGGCTAAAATGATAGGAGAAGCCAACGCCTTAGCTAATGCAGGACGCGGACTGGTTAATAAAAATCTGAGAAATGCAGAAGTGATTGAGTCCATGGGTATGTTGCAAAATATTCAGAAACGTTGGGTGGAAGGAACTCGGCAGGTTTTGGTGCTGCAGGCAACAGCCAGTTCTCGCGCAGGCTTGGTGAGCGGATTGTCAAAAGTTATTCGGACATCATCGCAATCATTAATTCTGGCCCTAGGTGCTTATTTGGTGATAGAGAATGAAATAACCGGTGGCTTAATGATTGCGGGTTCTATTTTATTAGGCCGAGCCCTTGCCCCTATTGATATGATGATAGGCACCTGGAAAGGCTTTATTGGTGCCCGTGGCCAATACCATCGTCTTAATGAAATGTTACACCAGATTCCCGCCGAACCCGAAAAAATGACTTTGCCGGCACCTGAAGGACTTTTTCAGTTAGAAGCCGCCGTCGTCGTTCCGCCGGGCGCAAAAACACCGGCCTTGAAAGGCATCACCCTGACTATTGCCAAGGGTGATGTGGTGGGCGTCATTGGCCCCAGTGGCTCAGGAAAATCAACGTTCGCCCGTGCTTTATTGGGTATCTGGCCGACGGCAAATGGTAAAATTCGTCTGGATGGCGCTGAAGTTTTTGCTTGGAATCGGCATGAGTTGGGCCCCTATATCGGTTACTTACCGCAGGATATCGAGCTTTTTGAAGGCACCATTAGCGAAAACATCGCGCGTTTTGGTGATATAGAACCAGAAAAAGTCGTTAATGCGGCCAAAATGGCTGACGTGCATGACTTGATTTTGCGACTGCCTCAAGGTTATGACACGCATATCGGCGCCAGTGGTGGCAATCTTTCAGGCGGTCAGCGCCAAAGGATCGGCTTGGCCAGAGCATTATACGGTGATCCAGTTATTATCGTATTAGACGAGCCTAACTCTAACCTGGATGAGCAGGGTGAAGTTGCTTTAGGTAATACCATTAAAAGGTTAAAGCAAAAAAAGGCAACGGTCATTGTGATTACCCATCGTAATAATGTACTGGCAAATGTCGATAAGTTATTGATATTAAATGATGGGCTTTTGTCCGTTTATGGTCCAAAAGATCAAGTGATCGCCCATTTACAGGAAAAGCAGGTCGTCGCTACACAAGACAATTCGCCTCCTCAGTCGCCGGTTGCTCCCTTACATTCACCCGAATAAAACACCTATGAAAGAAAGGCTTGTACAACTGACTACCGAGAATGGCACCCCCATTATTACTGATGATCGATCGGTACGGACGATAGGGATTATTATTCTGGTTGTTACCTTCGGCATTTTAGGTACCTGGGGTTATCTGGCACCGATTGATAGCGCGGCCTTGGCACCCGGTTATGTTGCTGTAAAATCGCATAGAAAAACCGTGCAGCATTTAGACGGTGGGATAGTCAGCCAGTTGCTGGCTAAAGATGGCGATGTTGTCAAAGCAGGTGATGTTTTACTTATACTGGATGGCACCGAAGTTAAGGCGCAACTTGAAATTCTTCGAGGTCAGCATATCACCTTAGCCGCGCAACTCGCCAGACTGATTGCTGAAAGAGATCAACTCAATCAAATCAAGTTCCCTGATGATTTACAAGACTTGTCCGATGCGCATATTGCCGAAGCAAGACAAGGTGAGAGTCAAATATTTACTTCCAGGAAAAGCGCTTATCAAGGCGAAATATCAGTATTAAACCAACGAGCAAGCCAGTTAAGTGCAAAAATTAAAGGCTTGGAGGGGCAGCGCACCAGTAAACAAGAGCTGATGAAATCCTATGGCGATGAAGTTCATGACTTAAAAGAATTATTGGCTGAAGGTTTTGCCAACAAACAACGGCTGCGTGATATTGAACGTAACTATGCAAATGCGACTAGTGATGTCGCCGCCTTAAGTGCTGAAATAGCCGGCAATGAAATTCAAATAGGCGAAACCAAGTTACAAATTTTGCAGATACAAAAGAAATTTCAAGAAGAAGTTGCCGCTAAGCTCGGTGAAGTGCAAGCGGAGTTATATGATGTTGCCCAGCGTTTGCTGGCAACTACCGACAAAGTAATAAGAACAGAAATAAAAGCGCCCGCTAATGGTCGTGTTTTGGGCTTATCTGTCCATAACGTGGGTGGCGTTATTACCCCAGGCAAACCCATACTGGATATTGTCCCGCAAAAAGAAGAGCTGATTATTGATGCTCAAGTTTCACCAATGGACATCGATAGGGTCATCGTTGGCCTATTGGCCGAAGTCAGATTCAGTGCCTTTAAACAAGCGTTAACCCCTAAAATGCAAGGTAAAGTAATCAACTTATCCGCTGACCGCTTAACGGATGAGAAAACCGGCATGCCTTATTATCAGGCGCAAGTTGAATTAACCCCAGATAGCTTTGAAAAATTGGGTGACATGGAATTAGTGCCCGGCATGCCGGCAGAAGTGCTGATTAATACCGGTGAGCGTACGGTATTTGAATATTTGATGCAGCCCATTACCAATGCTTTTGCCCGTGCCTTTATTGAAGACTAAACGGTTATGAAAAACATAAAGTTGTTTATAGCTTGTCTTGTTCTTACTCAAGCAAATTTGGGCCATGCTGAAGATTTATTGACGATCTATCAACAGGCGATAGAGGCCGATCCGCAATTAAAAACGGCGGCATTAAAAGTAGATATAGGCTCAGCACAAAAAGGTCAGGCTTTGGGTGTCATGTTGCCGCAAGTCAGTGCCAATACCAATTGGTCAGCGAATAACCAAGCAAGGAATAAGCTTGCCAATAGTCGTACTCCGGCAGGTATAGATTCAAGTAGCTATCAAGGTACGCGTTATAATGTTTCTTTAACGCAAACGGTACTGGATTTTGCCAAGTTTTGGGACTGGCGTCGCGCGCAAGAAGTTGAAAATCAATATGCTTCAGAAAATATAGTGGCACAACACGACTTAATGTTTAAAGTCGTTGAAAAATACTTTAATGTACTGGAAGCAGAAGATCAGTTGACTTTTTTACAGGCCGAAAAAGAGACGACCATCAGACAATTGGAACAAGTCCAAAAACAATATGCCAAACAATTGGTTTTAATTACCGATGTCTATGAAGTAGAAGCCCGATTGGATCAGATAAAAGCGACTGAAATTGAGGCTGAAACGCAGGTCGTCATCGCCAAAGAAAGTTTAAAAGAACTCACCAATATTGAACCCCTAGGGCTTTATAAGTTACGTGACGAAATAGACTATAAAATACTGGAAGGTAAGCTGGAAGACTGGATTGCCGTGGCCAAAAGTGAAAATCCACTCTTGGCAGCGCAAATTAGCGCGATTGCGGCGGCAAGTAATGATGTGGCGGTGCAAAAATCACGCTATTTACCTGTGGTTGATATGCAGTTAAATTACAACAATACTAATACGGGGTATCAAAGTATCAATTTGGGCAGTACCGTAGAAACACAAGTGGCCGCTATCAATGTCAATATACCGCTCTTTTCGGGTGGGGTAACCACTAACCGAATGTATGAAGCACAATATAAGTTATCGATTAGTCAATACGAAAATGACTCTAAAATAAGAGCCTTGATTAAAGAAACCAGTGATTCATTCTTAAGTTCAAATGCCAATGTAAAACGTATCAGTGCTTCACGCAAAGCACTGGAATCAGCGATTAAATCCAAAGAATCTTTAGAGACAGGTTTTAGCTATGGCGATCAAACCATCGGAGATGTTTTAAATGCCCAGCAAGCAGAATTTAAAGCCAAGCGCGATTTAGCACAGGCAAAATATGCCTATATAAAAAATAAAATGCGATTTATGCAGGCGATAGGGTTGATAAGTGATGAAAACATGGCTGAAGTTAATAGTTGGTTGCAGGTTAGCCAAAACTAACTATAAATAAAAGTGCTAGCAATTTTGGGCAAATAAAACAGTATGTTAATTTGAACCTTTTGCTCGCGTACTTCAAGTCACAATGGAAAGATCGAGTAGTTGTTATTACGTTCCTTCGTGCATTATAGCTCTGAAGAGACACTAACTATAATGCACAGATATATTACTGTGTAATTTTCCGAACCTCGACATTATTCCAAATAGTTTCGATAAAATCTGGCTCCATTTCCGGCATACCGTCTTTTATCCAATTTACCAACACGTTACCGATATTCGGATAAGTTATGTGTATGGCATGATTGTCATACAGCCATTCTTCAATAACCGAGCTGTCCATATCATTCATGGTTTGACCATACCCTAATTGTTTTAGGGCTGCTGCATTAGAGATTTGCTCCATTTGGGCATGTAGCGGCTTGGCAAGAATTTTTTTACCTAGTTGTAGTGCTTCACTAGCCAATTCAAAACCAGCATTGCTTATAATTCCGGAGCTGTCATATACATCTTTCTGAAACTCTGTCCGTGAAAGTGGGTTGCATTTGATGTGTTCAAATGAAGATGGCGTCACTTCGGGTGAGTAGAGATGAAATTCAAAATTTTTAAAGGGAGCTAAAAGCTTGATTACCTCTTTTTGGTCTTCAAAAGGAAGGTATACAACAATTTTATTATTGATAATACTTTTAGGTGTTTCAGGCGTGTCAATAATAGGCGGCAATATGGGTTGACCAAAGTGATGCCAATGCAAGCCCACACCTCTATCGGCAGGGGCAAAATATTTCATGACTTGATTGGCAATAGGATCAGATCCTGCTCTAGGAATATTATGGTTAAATGCGTATTGATGACCTATGCCTAAAACGGGTTTTTTCTGATTTTTTGCCGCCCACGCAGTAACCGGCTCAAAGTCGCTGATAACTAGATCATATCCACTTAAATCCAAAGATTTTATATCCTTAATAAAGGTAACAGGCTTTGCTTCAAGTGCAGTTTTAAAGTAATTAACCTGACCATTTTTAGTGTTAAATGTTAGACCTGTGCGTAACTGATAGTCATTAAAAATCTCCATATCAAAATATTTATCCACAGGTCGACCAGTAAACTGAAAGGTAACATCAAGGCCTGCGGCATAGAGTTCTTTTGCCATAACACGGGCGCGAGTTATATGGCCGTTTCCGGTTCCTTGTACGCCATAAAAAATTTTCATATTTGTCCTAAACTAAAGATTGCTGTGCAAACACCTAAAATAATTCCAACTAAGATATCAGTAGGAAAATGTACGCCAAGAACTACACGGGAGCATCCGACCAGAGTCGCCCAAAAATAAAGCGGAATTATTAACGCAGGCAAATAAAAGCTTAATAGGGTTGCCATCATGAAAGCTGCAGAAGTATGGCCGGAGGGAAAGCTGAATTGGTCTGAAGGTGTAATAATGCTCCGGAAGTTTTGTAATGCAGCTTGTGGGCGATTTCGTTGTAAACTGTTTTTTAATAAAAAGTAAATAGGCCTTTCTATCAAAAAGGCCAGTAAAATAGAGCGAAGAAATGGGCTATCAATTCCTTCATGCCAATACAAAGCGCCTGTGATTAAAATATATAGTGAACCATCGCCTGTTTTTGATAAATATCGACTGGATTGGGTTAGCGTGCTGTGTATCTTGGTATTAATTAACCAAGTGAACATAAAAACGTCGTATTTGTGGATGGAATAGAGCAGTTTCATTTTTTAACCTATAAAGTTAAATAGAGTTCTGCAAAATCGACTCAAAAGTTATTTGATTAATGAAAATGCAGGTTTTTTTGATCTTAATCTACAGGTCAAAGAGTAAAGCTCTTCTATGACAGCAGCGTTAAAGTTTGTTTAAGCTTTTGTGACAATGACGTTTTTCAAAATATTTGGTTATTTTTATGTAAGCCAAATAGTTATGCAGGGAATAGTGCTGGAAATAAATAATTTAGGGTTTTTAATAGAATCAATTTTATTGAAATTTTTATTATTTTCAGTAATGGTAATGACAGCTAATCTTATGTGTTAAAATTAAACGATAGTATAAAAGTTTGTTGTGTTGGAAATACACAGGGTCTTTTGTACAAGGATACAAAATTTTGATCTAAAAATGCTGATTAGGCTCTATCAAGAAAATAGATAGTATTGATTAGTGGAGAAGTGTCGGTTCAGCATAGCAAAAAGAGGCGTTGCTATAATCTATTGTTATAACTTGCATTTTTTTAATTTTTCCAGTATTTTTTGTATCCTAACCCCCCCGATTAATTTTTCAGGTAAACAGTGGCAGAATCAAAAAACAAGATATCCAAAAAAATAGCAATGGTTTTACTTCTTATTGTTGTGATTGCTTGTAGTTTTTTAATCTACTCCATGCCATTAAAAGATGTACTCAATCAGAGCCATCAAATTAAATCTTGGTTGTCTCAAACTGGATATGCTGCGCCCGCCATATTCACGCTGGTAGCCGCTTTACTTACCGTGATTGGCATGCCAAGGCTGATTTTATGTTCATTAGCGGGGGTGGTGTTCGGATTTACATGGGGATTTTTGTTAAGCCACTTTGCGACAGTGCTAGGTGCTTATGGAACCTTTATTTTTGCACGCTGGAGCGGGAGAGAATTTGTTCAGCAAAAATTTCCAAAAATCATCGCGTTGTCACAATCCACTCACGCCAATGGCTGGCGTTCAGTCCTTTTTATGCGTCAATTGCCAATTAGCGGTTTATATAACGATATTTTGTTGGGGATGAGTTCTGTAAGCCATTGTGACTTTTGGATTGGCACAGCGTTGGGCTTTTTGCCTCTTGGTGTGACTGCAACCCTAGTCGGTGCTGGTGCTATACAAGCGGATATGTCGCATCTAGCACAATATCTTGGCATAGCAGCTTGCACTTTCTTTTTATTGACCTTGTCATTGAAGTGGATTTTAGGTCAGAGACAACGGAAAAACATTGGCATAAGCTAGAATTATCTGTGCTGTAGCGCTTAGATTGGCTTAACATCTGTTTCGGATACCCATTCCAGCCATTCACTAAGCACACATAATGTCCAAATTGCCCGGGCATGGTCAGTCTTACGTAGTGAATGTTCCTGCAATAGTTCTAAAGCGACGTAACAGTTAATACCGGCTTTTTCTAAAAAGGGCGATGATAATTTTGATTTTGCCCAATCATATAACGGCTCCCGTAACCAGCTACTTAAAGGCACAGAAAGCCCTCTTTTTTTACGATGAACAATATCTTTAGGCAGATATCGAAGGGCATATTTTTTTAAAAAAACTTTAGTTTGTAAGCCTTTTACACGTTCTTTTTCAGTGAGAGTGGCTGCAAACTCCATGACTTCCTGATCAAGAAAAGGTGCTCGTAATTCCAGTGCCGATTTCATACTGGCTCGATCAGCCTTGGTCAATAATCCTTCTGCCAATGAAGTTTCCAAATCATGCTGTTGAAGTCTATCCATCATTTCTGATGAAACATAATTAGGACGTGCAACTAAAGGTTGTGAGACACCCAAACGGTTTAATATCTCAGGCGAGATGCAGGAAGTCCAGAGAATATGACGGCCCAGAAAATCCAGATCATCTCCTTGAATAAAGCGCTTAAGTAGAAAAGGAATCGTCACTTTTTTATCGCTAACCGGCCAATTTTCAACAGTACTTCGAATCAAAGTCCTTATTGGGCCAGGGAGTTTGGCATAATACCCTGCAAGCCCAGCCCCAAAGTAGGTCGGATAGCCTCCGAAAAGTTCATCGGCACCTTCGCCAACCAGCGCGACGCGAACATCTTGTGCTGCACGTTTTGCCAGAAGAGCGCTAGGTACCCAGGCAGGATCAGCCAGTGGCTCACCTACCTGGCGAACTAGTTTTGCAATAGTCGGAGGGAAGTCCTCGGGACGCACCCAGACAGGGATAAAATCAACGCCTAATGTGTTCGCGACTTGCTCAGCATAATGTCCTTCATCATAAGAGGCTTCTGTAAAGCGAAGGCTATAAGCTTTTAGTGTTTTCTCTGGACGGATGGATTTAGTAACAGCAGTAATTAAAGAAGAATCAAGACCACCACTTAAAAACAATCCAAAATCGACATCAACTTCGCTTTGTTTTCTTACTGCTTCCCTAAAAACGTCATCGAAATCAGCTAAAGAACCACTTTGTTTATTAGTTTGTAAAGCATTCCATTGCCAATAGCGTTTACGTTTAATACCAAGAGCATTGATTGTGACCATTTCACCTGGTAATACTTTTTGAATTTCAGCAAAAGGTGTCTTTGGTGCTACAAAAAAGCCAGATTGCAAATAACTGTGAATGGCATCAATACTTATATTAAAAACATTAGGGTTTGGTAATACCAACGCCGCTATTAAAGAGGCAAAAGAAACAATGTCCTCATTAACTGAGAAAAATAGTGGACGTTCACCAGCTCTGTCACGGTAAAGTAATAATTTTTTATCGCGTGGATCCCAGATTGCGATAGCAAAAGCGCCTTTGAGTCTTTCTACGAAAGCATCACCCAGTTCCAGATATAAGGCTGGAATTACGGCAACATCAGTAGTTTGTTTAACCGTGCGGCCACGAGTAAGCAACCATTCACGTAGCTCAAGATGGTTGTCAATTTCACCATTGCAAGCCATCATGACACCAGTATCATGGTCAATAATGGGTTGCTTACCATCGCTTAAACCTCGAATAGCAAGGCGGGTCATTCCAAAAACAGCTGAATTATCACCGTCAATGCCCGTGTCATCAGGACCTCGATGCATTAATGCATCGATCATTTGATTAACTTGCAAAATGACAGAATTACTTTCTTTAATGCCCTCGGGAGTTACTACGCCACAAATACCGCACATCTTAATTTCCCGCCGGTGTGGGTATTAATACTGCCGAGTATTTAGAATCCAGATCATTAACTTCAACCCCTCGTTCAGCAGCAATTGATTGAAGCGTTGATAAATGATTTTTATCAGCAATTAAATAAATGGGGTGTTTGCGTGTCGCTAACCAATTTTTTGATTGTGTCACGGGAACTATACCTTCGGGCCAAGGTTTACCAGAATTTAAGGTAAATATTACATAATTACTGGTCAATTCATTGCCCGTATTACTCAAAACGGTTACCAAGCGTTTGAGATAAAAGGGCAGGCCATTGGGAAGACATTCCATGCAAACCAGTTCGGTATCAGTCGATAAAGTGGTCGGGATACTCTTTGCTAAAGTACGTGCAGAGCGAGACTCAGCATAAAGCGATAAGACATCAAAATTAACTGTCATTAAAAGTACAGGGAAACTAATAAATGCCGCAAAAATAAGTTTAGTATTTTGTTTCCACAGTGCGTAAACAGAAAGCACGGCAACCACTCCAAAGGAAAGTGCCATGGGTAGAATCGTAGGCATAAAAAGATCAAAAAGCTCAGGTTTTAATGATAGTCTGCTCTTTAGTAATTCAGGGTTAAAAGAAATAATCACTAACAATACAGCCGCTAGTATACTTAGTAACAGTAAAGGTATCGTTGCATGCCACACGATTTTGGCTTCACGGCCAGTAGTGTTCTGCAAAGCCAATGCAAAAATACGCGCAGTCAAAACGCCAAGAGCCATGACGCCCGTTAGAATATAGCCGGGTAATTTTGATTGAGAAACCGAGAAAAATAATACAACAACGATCGCCCAAATAATAAAAAGACGATCAGCACGAGACCAGTCTTTTCTGTTTCGCCAAGCTATAACAACAGATTCCGGTAGCAAGAAACTCCAGGCAAAAAAAGTACTGGCAATAATAGGAGCATAATAATAAAAAGGTGCTGTGCGGTGAAATTCAGTGGTAGTGAAACGGGCAACGGATTCTCTCATAATGCCGTAATAAGGAAAGTCAGGGCGAAGCAGGGACAACCCGATAAACCATGGCAAGACAATAGCAAAAAAAACAAGCCAATTACGCAGGGCAAAAACGCGTTTCAAGGCGACAAGTCTACCTTCAAAGCCATTAAAAATAGCAATGACCAAAGTGGGAATTAAAAAACCTACCGGGCCTTTAACCAGAGTGGCACAGCCGGCAGCTAAAGCACCAATCAAATACCATCGAATACGTTGCTTTCCTTCGTATTCTTCAGCTAGAAAACAGGCAAAAATAGTTGAGGATACAAAAAAGGCCAGTGTCATATCAAAAATGACAATACGTGAAAATGCCATATACAGTGGAGTTGACGATATAATTAACACAGCTAACATGGCAGTTCGCAGGTCGTACATTTTACGACAAAAGAAAAATACCGCTACAACCAGTGAAAATCCAAACAAAGCTGAAGAAAGTCTGGCAATACCTTCTGACTCACCAAACATTTCAAAAGACAGAGCCACTGTTTTAAAGTAAAAGGCAGGCTTGTCAAGATAAGTGAGTCCATCATAGGTTGGCACTAACCAGGAGTGTGACAAACTCATTTCTCTTGCAACTTCTGCGTTGCGTCCTTCATCAGGTGAGATTAAGGCGAGTCCGCCCAAGTGACCGAAAAGCATATAGGCACTAAGAATAAAGGTAAAAACCAGCATCCAGCGGTTGGACTTAAAAAAGTACAGACTGCCATCATCGACAGAGTGGCTTACTTGGTCAGAAGATAAATTCATCGTTTGTTTAGTGCCTGTATAAGGGGATTAGATAAGAATGGTGTTGATTTTCGTGTTGAGGAAGTTGCTTTATTTATTGTAGTTTCACTGATTATGAAATCCAGATCTGACGACCTCGCTCGATTATATTTTTTACTGAGCCATAGAAAATATAGCAATGTTATCATAGGCGTTATATGGCGTCGACTAACGGTTAAAATCGAAAGGTTGTAATCTACAACTATAAGAGTTTATTTGTGATTTTCAGATAT